>Ga0316192_10000279_pt1 | contig 36050 bp, 30 predicted proteins | sample MerIslwburrow_MG_FD_204931 | JGI IMG/M metagenome (GOLD analysis project Ga0316192, IMG submission 204931) | Coastal sediment microbial communities from Maine, United States - Merrow Island worm burrow | ecosystem: Environmental > Aquatic > Marine > Coastal > Sediment | place: USA: Maine...
CAAAATGCTACGTCACGAACTCTATAAACCTCCTTTGATTTTTCCCGAAAAACAGCAGTTTATGACGCTGAAAGTGGCGGCTTGAAGGAATGTCTGGTGAACAGTGTCCATAAATTTCATAGATTTCAACAACTTCAAAATGGATAATTTACGTCTTCGTTTTGCATGCCCCATAACCTCTCTCAAGATCAGTTTGAAGCTCTTGAAGCGTAAATTTTTATGCGTTCTTCATGTGACAAAAAAGAAATATCTATTACGACTGGAAATTTTGCCTTTCCCTCTGTCTCTTGATCCTCTGAGAAACACAAAAGTGACAGAACCATAAGAAACCACGACACTACCAAAATCACCTAACGAACAAGAATCGGACATCACAGCAGCTTCATCCAAAGCGTACCCCTTTAAGCATTCAATCAAAGTATTAAAATGGCCATAAAATACAATTTACTCATATATACATACACGCTCCTAATATCTCATTAAAGAAGTGATGATACCTTTATAATTTTATGAAACAATTACTGAATCAATGGCCTAGTTTTTTGAAGTGTCGCTTCATACCATTGCTTCATGTCCCCTATATCTTTTTCTTTTTCATACAGCTCTGACAAACGTTGCCTGATTTCATAGTATTTCTTTTTCTTTTGTCCAGCATCAGTCAGTAACAGTGCATTCTTAATGTCTTGCTCTATAAAATAACGTTCGTGTTTCTTTTTAAGATTTTCATTTTCCTTTTTCAACAATTCAGTTTCCGATTTTAATACATCACCGCCCAATTTAAATCTTAATGATGCTTCAGATGACGTCTTTTTCAGAGCTTTCATCTCTGACATATGTTTGACCACAAGCCGTTCTCTCTCTTTTTTTTGCATAAGCATGTTTTCATTATTTTTTTTAGTGAGCGCAATAATTTCTAACTTATGTTTTTCAATGAGGTCGTCAATATTTTTATTTAAATTTTGAATTTCAGCTTTATATTTTCTGTCAAGATCTTCTATTTGTGCAGAAAGTTTTTTGTTTTTCTGAAAAAGGCCTTCGCATCTTACAGAAAACTCTTTCTTTTGGTTCTTCAAGCTCTGAATTTCGGCTTTGTTTTTTTTATTAGTTTTAAAACTAGTTTCAAGAGATTTTTTGAGCAATATCTCTTCTTCTGACGTACAACCATTAAAAAATAACAGTGCGATTATACAAGTTAAAATTTTAGAACACATGCAACTACCTTTCCAAATACATTGTAACACAAACTATTCAATAATTCTAAGCTTAGACCTACTAAGCCAACCACTGGTACTTGCATTAAAACCAACCTTAATCCAACGTGACCTCGTTTCAAGAACTTTGAACTCTGTCCCTTTGGGCAATTGCTCTTTAATCACCTTGTCAAAATTGTTACCATTCCCTTGAAACGCAAAACAACCCTCTTCAACAACCACACCATTTTTGCTGTCAACATGTAACAACGTTGAAACGGTAAAGGTCAAACAGACACATAAAGATAAATACATCACCGTTTTGATTGCCGTGTGAGGTATTTTTTTAGAGATCAGCAACAACATTAAAAAGCCAAAAAGTGACAAATGAACAAACATCATTTTGCTATTTATCTGATAGTGGTGAAAAAATAAAATGCGATCACTGAGTTCCGTAACATTATCATTTTTATCAGTGGGAAAAACCTCCGCTACCGTTTTTTTTGCTACCTGTAGGTTGTTAAGAATGCGCTCATTTCCCGGAGAAATCAGCAAGGCTTTTCTGTAATGGTAAATGGCCCATGCCACCTCCCCCTTAAGTGTATAACAATTACCCAAATTGTAATAAATGCCTTCATTCTCATAACCTGATTCCACGATATCCTCGTAGATAGATATCACATTATCAAGATCTGTCGTTTTGAAGCTTATTTTTCCTTGATCTTGCATCACTTTTTCAAACAAGTTATCTGCTTCATCCAATTGACCCGAGATATCTGCAGCCGACACTGGAAAAACAACAACAAACAAGCAACACAAATAGTAAATAAACTTCATTTCAAATCCTGGTCATTTCATCAAAGATACGATTAAGTTTTTCTCGAATGTCTGAATGCTGTGAAGATATTGTCCCACCACCAAAACGAGATTGATCGGCGATCTCAAGCACAGATAATAATTCCAACAACACCTCTTCAGACATTCCCAATTTTCTGGCATCTACTTCAGCATCACTACTCGTGTATCCAGAATGGGGAGTTTTATTTTTTTCAGCCATACATTTCAGTACGATGCCGCCCACACGATCCAAATCACTCGTACTAGACAAGTCTAGTGATTCAACTTCCGCTCTCGCACGACTCACTGCTGTTTTAGCTAATCGATTCACTTCTTCATTCATACGATTATGAAAGTAGTTGTGATACACAAACAAACTCACTAACAGCACAGCCAATAAGCTATTAATCCATGGAAAAATCTTCAAAGTTATAGCTGAATAAGAACCAAGAGCCAATATTTGATCCGCCGTCAAGGACTCAACCATTCCTTGTTCTTTTAATTTAAAACCTCCTGAATCGCCATGGGTGTTCAGGTTTGAAAACACCTCATCCGCTCCAACTTTAGATGTTTTGTTAACCTTTATAGGTATCGCTTTAGAAGAGATGGTAGTGTAACTTTTACTATCCAAGTCAAAATACGAAAAAGGGACTGACGGTATTTCAGAAATATTTGCATTTAACGGTCGTAAGGTCACTTGAAACAATTTCTTACCATCCACCACCTTTCCATCCGAATTATCCACATAAACTTTGAAATTTTTATTGAAATGACTGTCCGATTTTATATCTGGCATTGAGATGGGGCCCAAAAGGCCTTGCCCGCTAACTTCAACGTTCATCAACAAAGGCTCTCCTACCTGTAACTCTTTTCGGTCCACTGAAGTCTTTATGGTAAAACGCCCGATAGCTCCTGAATAACTTTGCGGCCTGTTTGCTAAAGGAACTTCACGTACATTTAAGTTGAGAGCCTCGCTGATAGCTCTTATTTTTTTATGTGATGTAATAGACAATTGATTGTTTTTTTCTTCTACTTTTAAAGGAAAAATCCCACTGAAGGTAATGGGCGGAAAAGAATGAGAACCCGTTTGCAACGCCCTCCAAGGCATAGTAAAACTGTACTCATGATATTTTCGTTCTTGACCATCATAGGCCTTGTAATCAATGAGGCGATGAGACAATCTAAACTTATACGCTTCACTGGAAAAGATACCTGAACTTCTACTATAATCATTGATATTAAAACTAGGTTTTTCATTATCCTTCAACATCAAGTTGAGCAATTCATTAACATCATCCCCCTTAAACCCTTTTAATTCCTCAATCCAAGGGATCGTTAAATTGGGAACTTGGGAACTGATGATGGGTTCCACCGCTTCATATTTTCCCTCAAAAGCTTTAAGCAAAACTCGTACTTTCACCTTAAATTCTTGCTGTACAAACACTTCTTTATCATCAGTTTCAACAAACAACAAAACATTGTTCTGTTTCGCAATTTGTTTGACCCTCAACCTTAAAGGGCCAGAGTTATATGTTTTGCCATTTATATCAACCGTGATCTGTGGCCAAGAATAATCACCTATTTTTTGTGGAGTCAAACGATAACTCACTTTGACACCTTTAGTAATATTGCCAAAAAGATTGTTATGAAATCTTTGTGTAGCTACTTTTTCTACAATAAAATTTTTAAATTGATCCGTAGGTAATTCCCAATCAGTTTCTAAATTGTGTATGGTTAATTCCAAAACAGCATTTTCATCTTGATAAATGCTATTCTTATCCAAATCCACCTCGACACGTGGCTCTTCTGCCGACAAAGGTATTAAGAAAAAAAATGTCAATAACACACTTAAAAAATATTTTTTCACCAGTCTTTTTCTACTCCTTTTACCGAACGAGCTTTTTTCATTTTAGCTTTTTCAATCATTTCTTCACGTTCACGGTTGCGTATTCTAGCTCTTTTGAGCAGTTCTTCTACTTGCTCTTTACTCAATACGGCATCTTCAACCAAAGATGATTCCTTTGCATCTGCTTGAGAACCAGCCTGTTGTTGATTATCTTTGTCACCTTGACCTTCAGATTGTTGATCTTGATTGCTTTGATCACTTTTTTCGCCTTCTTGTTGCTCTTGGCTGTCTTGATCACCTTGATCTTCTTGTTTTTGTTGCTCCTGTTGATCCTGGCTATTTTCTTGGTTCTGTTGGTCTTGTTGCTCTTTGTTATCTTGACTGTCTTGATCTTCTTGTTTTTGTTCGTCTTGTTGATCTTCGCCATTTTCCTGGTTCTGCTGGTCTTGTTGCTCTTTGTTATCTTGATTCTCTTGTTTTTGTTCGTCTTGTTGCTCTTTTTGATCTTTTTGATCTTGATTATTTTTTTGATCTTTATTGTCTTGTTTTTTCTGATCGTCTTTGTTTTTCTGATCTTTATTTTCCTGTTGTTTATCCTTTATTTCTTTGAGCTTTTTGATCAAGCTCTTGCTCAAATCTCTGTTCAAAGCGACATCAGGATCTTTTTCTCCTTCCATGCGCATCACTTCTTCAAAGGAAGCCAATGCTTTTTCAAGTTCAGCGATAGCTTTTTTGGGCTCTTTCAATAAAGCTTGTGACTTTTGCACATGAGAATTTCCCAGATTTTTTCTGATTTTTTTTTCCAAGGATTTATCTGACGTAGACAAGGCCTCTTCAAACAACTTTTGAGCTTCAGCGTATTTCCTCGCACGGTAATAACTTCTGCCGAGATTGTATTTTAACAATTCTTGTTTGTTTGATTTTTGTAAAGCTTTTTCATATATTTTGATGGCATCATCATATTTTTTGAGCCTCATAGCTTCCTCAGCTTCAAGGCTTAATTTATATTCGTCATCCGCTATCACATAGAATGGAACTAATGTTAAAAGCAACGTCGTTGTCAGCATTTTCATACTTTTGTCTCCCGTATTTTTTTAGTTCCCATTAGGATATCCATTATCAGTAACACAATTGCGCCCATTATAAACCATTGAAATCGAGGTTTCAGTAGAGAAACTTTATCTTTATTCTCTTCTTTACGCTCTAAAGGCAGCATATATTTTTTATAAATTTCATCTAACTTTAGTAGGGAGGTCCCCGCGGGAATATAGGCTCCTTGAGTGATTTCTGCTATCTTTTTGAGGTCCACACCATTCATACGAGACATCACGGTTTTCCCCTCATGTTGAAGGTATTTTTTCACCCCATTTTCCATAATAGGAATAGGGGTGCCTATATCTGGATCTCCCATGCCCACGGTAAATATTTTTACTTCTTTGCTGGCAGCATCTCGAGCTGCCTCCAACGGTAAACTATCTTGATCTTCCCCATCTGTGATCACAAAAATTATTTTTGTGCGGCCTTCAGATTTGTCAAATGACTTTAAAGCCTTACGTATCGCATCACCCACAAAAGTACCACCACGGGGGGCTGAACGACTGGAAAGAGATTTCAATGAATCATTGAAATAATTCAAGTCTTGTGTCAATGGACATACCGCGACTGCTGCGCCCGCAAAAGCTATTAAACCCACTCGATCAGACTGTAAAACACTGATCATATCCTGAATGTCCAATTTGATTCTTTCCAAACGGTTAGGTGGCACATCTTCCGCCAGCATCGAGCGAGACACATCCGCACAAATCATAATATCTAAACCTTTTTGTTTTCGTACTTCTTCCATCTTCAAGCCCCAGCGAGGTCCCATTGCCGCAAGAATCAAAAACACCCAAGCCAAACATTTCAAAACAAATTTATAAACCACTTTAGAACGACTGTAGTTTTTATAAAAATGAGTTGACGCAAGTCGCCCTAAAGTTTCTGTGTTTTTATTTTTTTTTATTCGTTGCATAAAAAACACAAACAACCACATCAAGATAAATACCCAGATAAGGTGCACATATTCGGGATGGTCAAATTGCATCCACGGCAATTAGGGCCCCCTTTTTAAATAGGTTTCAGACAACAGTGTTGAACATACCCATATCCCTATCATCACTAATAAAATAGGCAGATATTTTTCACTGTATCTGGTATAGCGCGTGTCTTCTATGTTTGATTTTTCAAGAATATCTATATTTTCCATCACTTCTTTCAACCGCTCATTATCTGAGGCTCTAAAATACTGCCCCCCTGTGAGTTTTGAAATGTCTGACAACAATTTTTCATCCACCTCCACCTGACGTCTCCTTAATATTTCTTGACCTGTAAAAGGGTTCGTTGTCACAACAGGTTCTCCCGCTTGGGGCGCAACACCAATGGTATAAATTTTAATCCCCAATGACTGGGCTAATTCTGTGGCATCTTTAGGCTTAATAGCTGACTTGTCTCGATTACTTACCGACTCTTTTCCATCTGTGATTAATACCATTATTTTTGAACGCGGTGGATGAGGAAATTTTTCAGTTCTTTTTAATTTTTCACAGGCTGCAGCTATCGCTTCACCTATCGCTGTTCCATCTTCTTGCTGATTTTGTGCCATATCCACATCTTCCAGCAAATCCACAATCATTTGATGATCTAAGGTGAGAGGACTATGGGTATCCGCCCACCTAGCAAAACTCAACATACCTACCATATCATTATCACGTCCGCCCACCCCCTCATCTCCTACCACAAACTTTTTAAAAGCTTCCTTGGCTGAAGAAAATCGAGATTGTGCCGTGTTATCAACGATAAAATCTTTTTGCTTCATGGAAGAACTTCTATCAAGCACCATCATGATAGCAATCCCCTGACGGATAATTTCACTACGCTCATCTCCACTTTGAGGGCGAGCCATCACGAAAATCAATAGAACCAAGCACACCAGTTGAAAAACCAGTGGCAAAGAAACTAATCTCAACCTCAAACTTTTAGGCGCACCTTTTATCACTTGTATTGACGAGAATTTCCAAGTAGGTCGCGAAATCTTTTTGAACGACCAATACGCTATCAAGGGTAACAGAAGCAACAAAAACAAAAATTCATAATCTTTCAGGATCATAATGCCCCTATTACAAAATTAAAACTGTATTGATAGAGATCTTCCAACTCTTCAGGACCTGCTTTTTTATCAGCATACTTTATCAAATCACAGGTGTTTAAAAAATTCTGCAAATGCACATAACGATCTTCATTAATTGTTTTTTTTAATTTTTCAGAAGCCAAAAAATCTTCCGTTGTTTGTTCAGGGGCTCGTATCTGATACTCTCCTTCTAGAAACCTTCTTAAGATCATATTAACTTCATAGGTAAACGTTTTAACGTCAACGTTTTTAAAACTTCCTTGATCTTTAATTTTTTTCAGCGCCTCTACAGCGATATCACTTGGGGATAAAACTACCGGTATTTTATTATTTTTTATTATTTTATTAAGCACAACAACCAACAACAACGCTAAGGCAATCAATGCCAAGACAATGTAATTCCACGGTAACTCAGGTGATTCTATAGCCTCTGCTCCTGAAATATCTCGCAGCTTAGCATATTCTTCTGCCAATTCCTGCAATTCTCCAGGTACTTGTTGTTGCATCAGACAATTCATGACCGATGGTGTGACAATCGTTTTTCTCGTTGCCGAAAAAATCGGTGCAAAGGTTCAAACAAGTCTTGATTAGCCAGTAAATGAATTTGTTCACATTTAGCTTTCACAAACTCTTCATTGAGCACAGCCGTTCTTTTTTTGTACTGACTCTCAAAGTACTCTCGCATTTTTTTGTTGTTAAAATCCACCACCATACATTCACCCGTTTCAACATCTTCCACTTCCACCAATCCTAAGGGCAATGTCTGTTTTTCAATACGGTCATTCATTCTCACACAAATAAGATCATGACGACGTCCAGTACGGCGTAAGGATTCTGCAAAATTGTCATCCATAAAATCACTGATCAAAAACACCACCGCTGATTTTTTCTGAGTTTGATTAAAAGTATCCAATGTAGTGGCAATATCAGTGTGGTGCCCCGTGGATGACATCGTGAGTATTTCTCTAATCACACGAAGTACCTGACTCTTACCTTTAACAGGAGGAATATATTTACGCGAGTCATCATCAAACAACATCAAGCCAACTTTGTCATTGTTGAGCATGGCGGTTAATGCAAATGTGGCCGCTACTTCTGCCATGGCTTCTCTTTTGAACTTTGACGTTGTTCCAAACTGCACGGATCCTGAAATGTCCACCAGTAGCATTACGGTGAGTTCTCGTTCTTCCACATAACGTTTGATATGAGGAATGCCCGTGCGAGCCGTCACATTCCAATCTATCGTACGGATATCATCACCAGGCTGGTACTCGCGCACTTCATTGAATTCCATGCCTTGACCCTTGAAAGCAGAAACGTATTCTCCACCTATCAAATTATCAACAAGTTTACGCGTTTTGATGTGTATCTGACGAACTTTAGCTAATAGTTCTGAATTAACAGATTCTTTTTTCATTATCTTTAAGGGATTTCAATGCTTGAAAACACTTTGTCAATCACATCTTCACTTGTCAGCCCCTCAGCTTCTGCGTCGTAGGTGATAATCACACGATGTCGCAAAACATCGGCTATAATAGATTTGATATCTTGTGGCGTCACATACCCCCGCCCATTAATAAAGGCCATTGCCTGACTGGCTTTGATGAGATTAATATTGGCACGTGGTGAGGCGCCAAATTCAATATATTTTTCAGCATCCACCCCAAATTCTTTAGGAAAACGTGTCGCCCTTACGAGGTTCAAAATATAATCTCTTAGTTTTTCATCCACAAAAATGCCCGATACAATAGTTCTAAGTTCTGCAATATCTTCCACGCTCAACACAGCATTGACATCAGGAGCAGAGGGTGCCAATACCTGATCTATCAAAGCTCTTTCATCTTTGGGATCAGGATAACCCACTTTTAATTTCAACATAAAACGATCCACTTGAGCTTCAGGCAACATATAAGTTCCTTCTTGCTCGATAGGATTCATTGTTGCCATCACCATAAAAGGTTGGGGCAAGTCATAACTTTGGTCCCCTATCGTAACCCTTTTTTCTTGCATAGCCTCCAGCAACGCGCTTTGTACTTTTGCTGGCGCTCTGTTGATTTCATCGGCCAACACCAAATTACCAAAAATGGGACCTTTACGTGGATTAAATGTGCCTTCTTTAGGATTGAACACTAATGTTCCTACAATATCTGAAGGCAACAAATCAGGTGTGAATTGGATACGACTAAACGTAGCATTCATGGTTTGAGCCAAGGTGGTGACCAAAGTGGTTTTCGCCAATCCCGGAACTCCCTCGATAAGAACATGCCCCCCTGAAAGCATGCCAACAAGAAGACGCTGTACCATGTATTCCTGACCAAGAATCACTTTGCCAATTTCATGCACCACTTTCTCAAATACGGCACTTTTTTCTTTTACTTGCTCAGTGATTTCAGCAACGTCCATCTTTCACCTTTCCTAAATATTAATATGTGTCAAATCAGAGGAATATTCCCTAGAATTCCGTAAGTATAAAAAATATTAGCTAAAAGTAAAAGTATTTACCATCAATTACAAAGCGATGACATAAATAAAACCCGTTAGATATTAATGGTGTCAATGACAATAAATTCATATAAAAGGATTCACATTTATCATTTTATCAATCAAGCAACATTTTGTATTTTTTCGGGCATCATCACTATTCCATCACCTGTCAAATTAATATCACTGGGGATTTCTACTGTAGACAATACGGTAACGGAAGGCATGGTTCTTTCCAACATAATTCTCATATGACGACGTATCGAAGGATCACACAACAAAACTGGGGCATGACCTAAAGTGATCAATTCCTCAATTTTGGCTGATACGGCTTCTAACACGCTGCGACGGCTTTCTTCAGAAATTTCAATTGTTTTACCGCTCTTACTGCGGCGCAACCCATTGATCAAAAAATCTTCCAAACGCGGTTCAAGCATCACCACATGTAAGGCTCCATCCGCTCCTGTCACACCGCTGGAAATTGCTCGACCTAAATTCATACGTACCAACTCGGTCAACGACTCATGATCTAAAGAATTTTGACCATCACGTAAGCGTGGCCCTAAATCCCCCATCACTTCCAAAATACTTTCTAAATCGCGCACCGACACACGTTCTCTCAACAGCAATTGCAAAACACGCTGAATGTCACCCATGCTGACTTTTTCTTTGTCCAGAACATCTTCCACAATACGTGGGGCACGCGTTCTTAAGTTGTCGATTAAATTAGTGACCTCCTGTCGGGTGAGCAACTCATAACAATGCGTTCTCAAAACTTCGATAAGATGTGTGGCCATCACCGTTGTAGGGTCCACCACTTGATAACCGAGTGTTTCTGCTTTTTCGATGTAGGCGGGTTCTATCCAAATCGCTTTAAGCCCAAAAGCTGGTTCTTTAGTGACAATACCTTCAACATTGCCACTTGCAAAACCCGTATCCATGGCCAGAAAACTATCCGCATAACATTCACCCTTGGCCACTTCCACACTTTTGATCTTGACCGAATAAACGTTAGGCTCTAATTGCATGTTATCTCGTATACGTATCGAGGGAACAATAAAACCTAGGCTACTGGCCATCTGTTGGCGAATCATACGAATGCGCTCAACCAGATCTCCCCCTTTGGCTGCATCACACAAACGGATCAGCCCATAACCAATCTCTAATTCCATGGTGTCTAGATCTAGATAACTTTCTGGCTTCACCACACTGTCTGCCTGACTTTTAATTTTTTCATCTTCCACCTCAGCGGCCAACGTTAAATCTTCGCCTTTTTTCAAGCTGCGACCAATCACAAAAAGGCCACCGGCAAGTAGCGACAAAGGCAACCAAGGCAACCCCGTAACGGCCAAGATCGATAAAACTCCTGCAGCAATAAACATGGGCTTTTTGTCTCGGAAAATTTGTTTGACCAATTCCACACCAAGGGTATCATCATGGCCTGTTCGGGTTACCAACAAACCTGAAGCCAAGGCCACAATAAAGGCCGGCACCTGACTCACCAAGCCGTCACCAATAGAAAGTTTCACAAAGGTTTCTAGAGAAAGCACAATATCCATATCATGAAGCATCATGCCTGAAACAATACCTCCCACAATATTGATTATCGTGATCACAATACCCGCAATGGCATCTCCACGCACAAATTTACTGGCACCATCCATGGCTCCATAAAACTCGGCTTCCGTAGACACCTCTTCACGACGCTTTCGAGCTTCATCTTCATCAATCAAACCCGAATTGAGATCGGCATCAATGGCCATTTGTTTACCCGGCATCGCATCTAAAGTAAAACGAGCAGCCACTTCAGCAATACGGGTAGCACCTTTGGTGATTACCACAAACTGAATCACAATCAAGATAATAAAAATAATCATACCTATCACAAGGTTGTTACCTGCCACAATGTTTGCAAAAGAGTCAATGACATCACCCGCAGATCTTTCACTTAATATCAAACGGGTAGAGGCTACATTTAACACCAATCGAAACAAAGTCAGTATCAGAAGCAAAGACGGGAAGGTTGAAAATTCAAGAGGTTTGGCCACATACATACTGGTGAGCATCACCAGTATCGCCAAGGCCAAATTCGCACTCAGTAACACATCCAACACTTCTGAGGGCATGGGAACGATCAACACAATGGGCAACGCAATAATCATCAACGTCATGACAGTGCCGCGGTGACTGGCCAACCATTTGAATCGTTCCATCATGAGGCAGCCTTCTTGCGTCTTTGATTGGCTTCCCAGACATAGGCTAGAATCTCTGCAACACCTTTATACAATCTTTCAGGTATCACTTCCCCCACTTCTACCGCCTCATAGAGGGCACGGGCCATAGGCTTATGCTCCACCACGGGTACCGAACTCGCATAGGCAATTTCTTTGATACGAGCAGCCATCAAACGAGCACCCTTGGCCACCACCACAGGAGAATCGTTTACCTCTCCATCGTATTTAAGTGCCACGGCCAACTCTACTGGATTTGTCACCACCACATCCGCTTCAGACACATTTTTCATCATGCGTTCACGAGCCAAACGCATTTGAATACTGCGCCGACGTTGACGTACTTTGGGATCTCCTTCCATAGCCTTGGTTTCTTCTTTCACTTCATCCTTTGTCATTTTGAGTTGTTCTGTCATGGAAAATTTTTGGTACTGAAAATCAATGATCGCCAACACCAACATCGCCAAGGCCATCTTGATTCCTAAATCGATACTAATTTCTGAAGAAATACTCATAATGCTGTCAAATTCTAAAAAAGATAGGGTGGTGAGCAGGTCCATATTCGCCGAAATCACCCAATAGGCCACAATGGCAATCAACATCAATTTGCCAATAGACATCAACAGGCGTACCCAATTATCTCTTTTAAAAATTTTGACAATACCTGGAAAAGGATTGATAAATTTACTGAAATCTGGCTCTGTCAAAGGTTTGAGTGTCCAAATTAATCCTGATTGAAATATAGAAACCGCTAAAGTCAAAATCATCAACACCAGCATAAAAGGAGCCACGATCATCATAATAACTTTAATCCATTGGGGGTTTTCAGCCAATAACCATTCCAAAGATATATGCGTGTGAGTGATATAATTGAAACATTCACGGGTGAAGTGAACCAAGCGGTTTTTCATCCCCCCACCAAACACCCACAGCATACAAAGACTGGTGAGCAAAATAATGGCCCCGTTCAGGTCAATACTTCGAGGGATCTGGCCTTTTTCTTTCGCTTCAGACAAACGTTTAGGGGTGGGTTGTTCTGTTTTTTCACTTCCTGCCTCGTTCTCAGCCATTGTTCAACACTTCTAAAACTTTGTACTCTGTTTCCACCAATTCTTCTGTCATGCTCGTCGCATAACTCATGATTTGCCCCAGCACAACCATCAACAATCCTAAACCCATTAAAGTTTTAACGGGAAAGCCTAAAATAAAAACATTCATGGTTGGCACTGCTTTAGACATAAAACCTAAAGCCAAATTTATAAGAAATGCCAAAAACATCACGGGTGCTGCAAAACGTATGGTAAGTTGCAAAGCCGAATCCAACACTCCCATAAAAATTTCAATAAAACCATTGTTCACCGAAACATAGGCCATGGGTACCCTTGAAACACTTTCAATAAACACTTCCAACAATTGAAGATGACCGTTCAACATTAAAAACACCACCATAAACAGGTAAAATTGAAGCTGTCCTGTAACCGTTCCTTGCTGCTGAGTAAAAGGGTCAATCAATTCGGCAACCGACAAACCCAACGACTGATCAATCACTTGCCCTGCATAAATAATAGCTGAAAACATGGCCAAACAAATCAAACCCATCGCCGAACCGACAGCCACTTCACCCAAAACATTCAGTAAATAATCACCTAAATTCCAAGAAGCAATAATATGATTAGCAGGCATCGTACGTGGAACAACATCTATAATGCAATAAGACAGCACGATAGAAAACATCAAGCGAATCCTAATTGGAATGGCTGTTGAACCAAAAAAAGGAGTGATCATCATCAAACCCGCACTACGAAAAATCAACAAGGTGAAGACAAGAGCTTCTTGCACAGACCAATTCAGCATCAACCACCCCCTGCTGTAAAGGCATGAGACATTTGCCCAAATAATTCCTGTGTGTAATTGATTAATTTCATCAACATCCAAGGCAACATAAAAAAGAATACGGCAAGCACAGCCACAATCTTGGGGATAAAAGTTAATGTCATTTCCTGAATTTGTGTGGCTGTTTGTAGAACAGAAATGACCACACCGATAGCCAAAGCCGTCAACAAGGGAGGCGCAGAGATCAATAACACAATCATAATAGAGCGTTGAGCAATATTTATAGCTTCGGGTATATAATTTTCCACCTTAGCCTGATCCAATCATCACAAAACTATCCATCAAATTACCCACCACTAAGCGCCAACCATCAGCTAAAATGAAAATTAATATTTTAAAAGGCAATGAAATCATCGCAGGGGGCAACATCATCATCCCCATCGACATCAAAATAGAAGCCACCACCATATCGATAATTAAAAAAGGCAAAAACAAAAAAAATCCCATCACAAAGGCACGTTTTAATTCGCCCAACACAAAAGCCGAAGACAACATAGACAAAGGGATATCGTCATAACTCAAACCCTTATCGCCCACCTCCATTTTCGAGGCCTCAATAAAAAGATTCAAATCTTCCCAACCGTTTTCTTGAATCTGAGCAAACATAAAAGTTCTAATAGGTTTAACAGCGGCATCGTAGGCTACCGTTTTATCTGTGATTTTTCCTTCTATATAGGGGCTAATGCCCTGTTCCCAACTCGCAGACCATGTCCCCTGCATCACCACAAAAGTCATAAACAAACTCAAACCCACTATCACCTGATTAGGTGGTAACGACTGGGTAGAAAGTGCTCTTCTCAAAAAGCTCATAACAATCACAATACGCGTGAACGCGGTGGTCAGCACTAAAATACTAGGTGCCAAGGTCAATATGGAAATCAACGCTATCACTTCAAGAGTGGACGCTACTTGATCAGGGTCTTGGATCTGTTGAATGGTTTCGTTGAAGGGTAGGGCAGGCGCCTTGGGCTCTTCCTGCGCCATCAAAGAAAGTGATCCCAGAAAAATCAAACCCACTATCAAAACAAACTTTTTCACGCAAGTTCCTTCAAACGTTGCTTGAGATTATCTAGTTCACCTGACAATTCAGCTGTTTCTGCCGTTTCTGTTTTCTGTGCCACTTCTTCAGATTCTTGAAAGCCTTGATTCATCTTGTGCAACATGTCGTTGTATTCGTTATGAAACCCTCCCTGCTGATCCCCAGAAGCACTTTCATTAATAATTTTATCCCTTTCAATAGGGTCAACAATCTGATCAAGACAGGTAACGCTGTGTTCGTTAGATCCAATCAGATACATTTTTTCACCTAAAGACACCAAACTTAAGGTGCCATTTGTGAGGGATAAGTCTGATAACAATTTTAATTGGCGTTGATTCTGTGACCTACCTGTTAAGAGTTTTCCATTTTTTTTGAACTTAAGATACAGCGCAAAAGACGCTAAGAAAATAATAACCCCAACTATAGAAACAATTTTCCAAGTGGAAGGCATAAATTGCGTATCGCTTGAAATGCTTTTAGTAGCAAGATCACTAGATTTTTTTATGTCGGGAATTTTTCTTGTATCAGGTGCAGTGGCGTTAGAAACTTCCTCAGATGACTTAGAGGTTTTATTCGTAGCTCTTCCTTTTTCACCGTCCAGAACATCTGCAATGCCACTACCATTATTCGTAACATAATCATCATCCGCCGCATAAGTTTTTTGAATGAAACACAGCAAACATACAGACAATACGACAACACAATATCGCATCTTCTCCCCCATTTTCTTCTCTCATGAGCATGCCTATTTAGCAACTCTAAAAATCGACTCTCTCAGGGTCAATTTTTAACTATACGATTCATTTTTTAGCTAGAATCGCAATGTCATTGTACTGTTTATAGTGAAAATGTAATTGATTTGCGACAATTTAACACAGCGTGGCGCGTTGTGTTAATATTGTTGTTTTTGATATATCGCAGATATTACTCACAAATTTCAAGGTAAACAAACGCAAAAGCCGTTGAGCACACACGATTTGGATCAAAACAACGCCCAACAAAACCATAAATGTACTTGAATCAATCAGACACAACAACCAAAACTAATTGACAATTCCACTGGCAGAAACCAACAACCTAATACCCACGTAAAAGAACCAATTTTCTGACCCTGTGAATAAAACTACTTTGCAATTTCACATTTTGGTAATGCTTTTTTTATTTTTTTTACTGCCTTATCAGACAGCTTTGTTCTCTTTACGCACAGATATTCCAAAGAGGTTAATTTTGACAGGTCTTTCACACAAGAATCCGTAATATTTGTATCCAACAACACTAAATTCTTCAGAGATTTGAATGAAGATGCCAATTCCATCACGCCGTTATCAGTTATTTTTGTTCCCCATAAATTTAAAGAGGTTAGCGACTTTAATGAATTTAATTTTTTCAAGCCTGCATCTGTAACATTTGCTGATTGCTGTAAACTTAAAAAATATAACGATGTCAATGAAGATAAATTTTCCAAACCCGCATCAGTGATCCCGGTAGACCTCAGCTCCAATCTCTTTAAAGACTTTAATGGCAACAATCCTTTCAAAAGTAAGTCCGTTATTTCTTTACCATTCAGTGCCAATTTGGTTAATGCATTTAATTTTTCCAGATGACTGAGATCACTAACTTCCACAAAATTAATTTCCACACTTTTAATGCTCTTAAGATCTTCCACTTTCATATCTTTAAAAGCTTTAGAATTCACTTTTTTAAGCCAACTCAAAACATCTTTCATTGATGAATCTTTTTTTACAGGATTTTTCTGAGGCGATTTCTTTTGTTTTGAAATGCTTTCATCTATGTCAAAAGCATACTCAATGCCTGTCACCGTTCCAGTTGCACTTATTTCAACCACAAAACCTTTTAATTTCTCAAAAAATTGACCGCCTACGAATATCCACTTATTACCATTTTTCTTTAGAGATGTTCCCTTTCTATCTGATATGGGATAAATGGTATAGAGGGCCTTTTCAAAAATTTCTGCATCCTTTTCTGTTTTTATTTTAAAACTACTTTTTATCGTGCTGAGAAATAGAGGCATTTTATTAGAAGCACTGTTATCTTCAATGATAATGAATTTCTTCCCAATTCTCACACACAATTTGTCAATGAACAATATTTCTTCAGAAGATCTTTCCTCAATCTCAACATGATAGAAAGCCCCAGATGAGACTTTTTTCAACTCTTTTGATTCAAGCAATTTTGGAATTACTTTAACATTTTTTAACTCTTTAAATCTTTTCACTAACTCTTTGTCTTCAAACACTTCTTTACGTATCTCTTCAATTTCCTTCTGCGACACATTTTTTGCATGTATCGCCAGTTCGGAAATTTTTTATAAGTTTGAGACACAAAGTAGTGCATATTATGCAGCCTCCAGAGTATTTTGTGAAGGCTGATTAATCCAAGATTCTTTAGGCACAGTTTTGGTGACCGCATAGCCTTTAACAAATCGTTCAGGATATTTTTCAAAAGCCAATTTCATGGTTTGCTTTCGTTTTTCAATGATTTTTTCAGCAGTCCCGTGATGCACAGCTGCCGGAGGCAGCATTGCAATGCCCGAATGGTAGTGATCAAAATTGTACCAATCAAAAAATAATCTCAAAAAATTACGAGCATCTTGAATCGATCCAAATCGTTTTGGAAACGTTCGGTGATACTTTAAAGTTTTGAATTGTGCTTCAGAATAAGGGTTATCATTGGACACACGAGGTCGTGAATATGACTTGATGACACCTAAATCCATCATGAGTTCACCGACTGTTTTTGATTTCATTGGACTGCCACGGTCTGAATGAATGGTGAGTTGTTCTTTTTGTACGCCTTGTTTTTTGCATGTCTGTTCAATTAGATCACGGGCCACTGTGCTGTTTTCATATGGAGATACGGTCCACCCGACAGTCATGCGTGAATGAATGTCGATGATAGAATACAAGTTGTACAAAACACCTTTACGTGGACCTGAAAGTTTTGTGATGTCCCAAGACCAAACTTGATTTGGAGACGTGGCCACAAGTACAGGTTTCACATATTTGGGATGTTTCAATTGATCTCGACGTTCTTTGACAGCCTTGTTTTCCCTTAGAGCCTATCCTAAAAACCAAAAGTCATTTCAATAAAAAGCCGATAGTTTTTCTATAAAAGGAGAAAAGCTATGGGATTACCAGCAAGAAAAGCAAAGTGGTCGATATCAGATGAGTTATGGGAAGTATTGGAGCCATTATTTCCCGAGGTTCCAAACACACATCCAAGAGGCGGAGGTCGTCCAAGAGTACCTTATAGAGACGTGATGAATGGTATTTTCTTTGTGATGCGAACAGGCTGTCAATGGAAAGCGCTTGATGCGACAAACATTTGTTCTGGCTCAGTTGCACATGCCAGATTTCAAGAGTGGTCTGAATCGGGTATTTTTCTGAAAATGTGGGAAAATGGTTTACTGGATTACGATGAAACTTATGGCATTGATTGGAAGTGGCAATCAGCAGATGGCGCAATGACCAAGGCTCCACTGGCGGGGGAAAAAAACAGGTAAAAACCCCACAGACAGAGGAAAAATAGGCGTTAAGAGAAGCCTTCTTTGTGATGGATGGGGAATTCCACTTGGCGTTGCCATTGATGGTGCCAATCGGCATGACGTCACTTTAATCGAAGAAACTTTGCTGAGTATCCCCATTAAACGTCCAAAGGTAAAACCGTATTACCGACAGCATCTCTGCCTTGATAAAGGATATGATTCCGTTACCATTCGTGAATTGATTGAATCGCTCCACTATATTGGCCATGTCAAATCTCGTGGCGATGAAGCCAAAGAACTAAAAAACGATCCAAGTAAAAATGCCAAACGATGGGTCGTTGAACGAACTCATAGTTGGCTTAATCGTTTTAGAAAAATACTAATCCGATGGGAAAAGAAATCAAAAAATTATCTCGCACTCATACACTTGGCTTTTGCATTCATTATTTACAAAAAACTCGAACTGGTTTGATTTTGGGATAGGCTCTTAGTATGGCGTACATTGTACTGACAGAACAGTAATATTTTCCCTGATCCTGCAAGGTGTAAAAAATCGCTGGTACTGTCATATCCATATACGTTTCACTGGTTAAGATTTTCAAAATCGTATCCTTTTCATCATCTGTCAAAGCCCGATGGGACTTTCTTTTTTCCTTCGTTGCCTTTGGCTTCTTTGACCTGTAATAAGTGGCTGACGACACTTCAAGAGCTTCACACAGCCCTCTGACGTCAGCCTTGTCTTTGTACTTGTCTATTATTCCGAAGGTGGCTCTTTGGGAGTCTTCCCTAGATTCTCGATGATCTCGTTCATTTTTTTTTGAGCTTCAATAATATAATCTTTCTTTTCGACGGTTGCCTCAAGCTTGGCAATGCGTCGCTTCAAACGAGCTATCTCATTTTTGTCAGCATTAGATTTTGTTTTCTTTTTCGGTGATCCCATTGCTTTCTTCCATTGTGAAATCTGTGATGAAAATAGACCTTCACGCCTGATAATTAGGCCACGGCCTCCAGGTATTTTACAGGACTCAAGCTCTTTGAGAATCTTGCGCTTATATTCGTCAGTAAATCGCCGTTTTTTCGGGATCTCTGGAATTTCTGAATCGTATGAGTGCAAGGAAGCCTTTCCGCCTCCGCTACGCTCCGGCTCCAAGGCTTCCTTGGGTGTGTTTGTTTGATCTGTCATGTGACATAAACCTATCTCCGTCCTTTGATTTTAAGGTTTCAGGTTTGTGTCTCATTCTTATAAAAAAAAAGGGGTTGAACAAAAAACACTAGTACTACACCTATAACTAACCGTATCATTTATCATCCTTGCTTTTTCTAAAAATTCAGAATCCCATAATACCGACACACTTCCTAAATTCCAAGTGTTTTTTCAATCACACGGTTAGCTGACTTATCCAACATGCCATAACTCCCGTCAAAACTACTAAAAAATAAAATTGACGCATTTGAAATTGAGGGATATTCCACATAATAGAAAAAGGGCAATTATTATCAAAAGTATTCGAAAATTAAGTAAAGACAAGTGAGAGGTCCGTTGCATATCCATTTTGTGACTGTAATAAAAGAAGCGTGCAAATTATTTATTGCGACATAACAAAAATGGCGGGGACGTATGGGAGTCGAACCCACCTGAGACTAACGCCTCACACCGGATTTGAAATCCGGGACCTGCACCGGCATGATAACCGCCCCCATTTTGGTATAAATACTGTTTCCAAATTATCACGACATTATATGAAAATTTACATACATATCAACTTGAACCAGATACTTTATTTAGACAATTATAGACCTGTAAGGGCACTTAAAGTGAAAGAGTTCAACCATAATACAAAAGCCACCGTTCACTTTTAACCATATCTGGCGAAAATAAATGAGTTAACAAAAATTATATGAAAACAAATAAATCTCGATCTCAACCAAAATTATTCGGAAGATTTTTTAAAAATGACATCTTTATGTTTTTTAATTTTTTCTAATTGTTCGTAAGTAAGAGCATTTATAATATCTTCTTCGATTGTCAGGTATTTATCATTTTCGCTGCCATTAGAAAAATCACTCAAACTATCTCCAATTTCTATATTTTCTTCCTTAACTCTATAGACATTATCATAAATTTCGTAGAGATCCTTTTTCTGGTTTTCATCAAGTTCAGGAATCGCTGTTGATATGAAGTCTTTTTTCCAATTAATTAAGTTGTCATTATTTTTTTTCAATTTTTCAAACTCATATTTTTTATACTTTTTAATTTGATCGCCACTCAAAAGATTGTTGACTTTTTCCTGATACTCTTTTAAATTTTTGTCTGTCTTTTCTTTTAGTTCTCGCTTCATTTCTTCTGAAGGTTCATTTTTTTCAAAACTCTCGTCATCACTCATATTCTCCATTGCTAACATGGGCGTCATGGCATCAATGTCGGCATATGATTTTTTTGTCATTAATTTCTCAAGTTCGGTTGATTGATCCTCTGAAAGTTCTAAGTTCTTTGTCAATGTTTTGATAACGCTAGACAACATCATTGGGACCATCGCTTTCAGAAATGCCGGACTACTCATTGTTAGTTGACCTTGCTTTTTTTCGACACTTTCTTCGACAGGTTCCTGCTCTTCAATGTGGTTTAGATTTTGTGCCTTTTCAATTTCTTTATTCTTTTGTAATAATTCTTTTTCCATCTGATCCAAATTATTTTTTAAGTCACTATTTTGTGATTTTAATTCTGACAAAAGGGCAAGGGATTTGTTTTTTTGATTATTTTCTTTACTGAGTATACGGTTTTTCTTTTTGAGTTCTAATATGTGAGAACTTAATTCGTCACGCTCTTTAGTATTAAAAAAATAAATAACAATAGTTCCTACAGCCAAAAGTAGAATGACACCTATATTTGTTTTAAATGTTGATCGCATAAATAATCCTTTAGTTTAGGTTTTCCAGAGACACCTTAAATATTTTACTAATTGAATTCTTCAATTTTTAACTACTAACACTTACAATATACAAAAAAATCTCCGACAAACAATGACGAACTCAGTCCCTTAAGTATTTTTCACCTAATCCATTATCTTGTTTAGCAGATATTAGCTTTTGCAAATTTGAGAATATAAGTGTTACTTTTTTAATGTTTGACATGATTTTTATCTTTAATTTCTCCATCCTTGCTTAGACGTTTCCAATTCTTTTTTATAGTTAAAAACAATAGTTGTTTTTTTGATAACAATCACACGATCCTCACTATTTCCATAAAGTTTATTTAACACGATCTTTTCATCGTCATCGGTAGTTATACCTTTTTTAACTGTGCTATCAAATCAATCATCTTGAGGTATTATTTTATAATATCGAATTGGATAATTGAAACCATGGGGTAGTGATCGGAAGGATAGTCTTCTTTGGCGCGGTCAGGGTAAGACATCATAACTTGAGTAGTGTCCTCAACAAAAATAAAATCTTGCTTTGAACCCTGAGTACCCCCTTTAAAATCGTGAAAAGTTCCGGCATTTTCATCATTCGGGTAGAGAGCCCGAAAGCTAGAAATAAGTTTTTGTTCGTTTAAAAATTTAATGGCACTGTTATCTTCATCTACACCAAAATTTCCTGTCAAGATATAGGGGGATTCAGGATGTTTGCGTTTTTTAATTTGTTCCATTATAACAGCCACGCTCTTATCACGAGAGTTTTGGAAATCGCGGTCTAACTGGGTATTGAAAACATAAAAAGCTGATTTGGAATCCTCTTTGACTAGTCGGGCCCAATTACACCTTTGAGTTGTTTGAGGTAGATCAAAACTTCCTTCACTTTCTAATGTATAACGATCCGGCCTGAATAGAATAATATTACTTCCCTCACCCACTTTTGTGTAGGTGTACGTATTTTCTTTAATTTTATATGTAGTGGCTTTGATAATTTCTCTCACCTGAGATGGAGAAATTTCTTGCAAACCAAAAACACCTGGATTGCCGTATTTGAGAGTTTTGACAATCGAATCTTTTCTGTCTGCCCAAGATTTTTGAGGCGAGTCACCATTCACATTAAAACTCACCACATACACATCATATTTGGTTTGAGGAGTGAAATAACTCACCATAGATTTGAGTCCCAACCCTGTCAGCACAAGTCCCGCCACCCACAAGCAAACTTTAAGCTTCAAACCCATTTGAAGTTTGGCTGGAAGACGAATTTTATCCACCCAAATCATGGCAAAGCACCAAATACCACAACTGGTAGCTCCACTGACAATACTGGCCAAAACAAGTTTACCCGTCACATCACCCGCAATATCTTTGGGTACCCACATTAAGGCAACGCCGCTGAAAAAACAATAAGAGTAAACCACTACCCGCCACTTTTTTGATGCAATATTGGGGACCTTGTTCTTAAAAATAGCAATAATCCCCTCTGCAAAGGTGTTACGGTATATAACAAAGGCCCCATACATGGTGCCAATCATGGCCAGCAAAGCACCAAGGCGATAGATGTATTTGAGATCAGGATGAAGAACTGAGATAAAATTTTCTTGTACGGTAAGAAGGTTTCCACCCATGGGTACGTTCTCGGTTAAAAGTTCAGCTCCTAGCAAAACAAAGAGTAGCGTGACAATAATCACAAGAGCAAAAGAAATAGTGGTGTCGAGCAAGGGAGCACGGCCCCAGATCTTAGCCCGCCTCAATTCCTCGGGATTTTCACTGGCTCGTTCCATTTCTTCTTTGCTGGCATTTTTGACACCGGCAAGTCCCCATTTCTTTTGCCGAAGCAGTCCAATGTAACCAATGTAATCTTGCGTTCCACCGCCTACCGCCGAGAGATAAAGAGATATTTCAATCCAAGGCCCACGTTTGAAGAAGTCGAAGTATTTTGTATCATTGCCCATCCATCTAGGATACTCTTGGATAGAAGGAACAAACAATCCTTCAAGCGCTTCCATAATATCAGGTCCAGCTTTAATAACCGAGTAAACAATACAAATGAGTAAAATTCCCAAAACCCAAGTGGAAACTTTTTCCACCAAATCTGTTGAAGAAAACATAGCGAGACCAACGCAAACTAAAATAACAACCGTCCCCCACACATTGGTCATAAATTCTTCTTGAGTGTAATTCCAAACAGGGTCTCCCGTAATTGGAGTATCAGTCAAATAGTTAAGATAACCAGCCAACAGCTCTGGCAAGCCCGAGAAAGCCAGAGGCATAATGAAAATAGGAGGAATAACCAGTAAAAGTGGCATCCAATTTTTTGGTCCGGGCAACATTGTCCAACTAGCCATGGGATGTTCCCCAGTCAAAACAATATGACGATTTGAGGCATAAACTTGAACCCCTTTAAAAAGTCCCGCAATCAAAAAGCACCACATCATGCTATAACCAAATACCGCCCCACCTCGCGACCCCCAAGAAAGCTCCCCTGATCCAATAGTCACCGAAGCAATAATAATTCCAGGGCCAACAAATTTAATAATGTTTTTGAAATTGAGATTACCGAGTTCTTTAGGAGGTTCGGGATAAAGGTTGTTTTCTGACATTTGAGCTTTGCACTCCCTCAATATAAGTTTAAATTTTAAATGATGACGTTCATTGTATATTCTTATACCAAATAATGGAATTAAAACAATTTACTATCTTTTCCCTTCGCCCTTTTAGATTAGAAAAAGAGAGTAATGATATATTTGTCGATAAAAATTATAGTGATTAAATGAATTCCACAATTACACCCTTTGCCCATATAATACCACTTCGAAATTTTTTATAAAAATGTCGCAGAAACAGATATTATTATACCGCCTCTATAGTGTTTGCTCCACTATTTTTGACCTCATTGCCCCGCCTCACTCTTCTTTCGAAATCCCCTTAGACATCGAACAACTCAACAAACAACAATTAATCCCCATGCTTCAAGATGCAACTAACAATCCTTTCCTGCACTCACACCAAGCATTCTGAAGAAGAATTGTAAGAATTATTATCAACATCAACAAATTTAAAAAATAAAGGCAGGCCTGATATAGACCTGCCTTTATCGCAATTGAGATTAATCCCCTGTAAGTAAAAGACTTAAATCACGGCCCATTACTGACCCACATGTTGATCTTTACTTTTAATTTCAAATTGCTTTGTTCCACTGGAATACAATGAGCTCACTTCTCTATAAATATCTTGTATTTTTTCATCATACACATTGAGTTTCGTGAACAATTCTTCAGATTCAGATTTTAGTATTTCACTTTTTTTATGACGTTCCTGAATAAATCTTTCTAAATCTTCACTGAGCCTGTTACGTTCGGCTGTTCTATCAGCGATTTGAATTTCTTTTTCCGCAATGATTACTTTATGGGTATTGTTCAATTTATCAAGTTCAGATTTTTTCTGATCCAAGGTCATTTTAATCTCTTCCATTTTTTCTTTTGATACGTCCGTTTTTTCAACATACGCTTTAATATCGTTGTCCAATTCTATTTGTAAATCATTATACTTACGTGTGAGTTCTTCAATCATCAATTCTTTTTTTCTCACGCTTTCGACATGCTCTTTCTCAAGATTCGCCATTATATATTCAGAACTTTGTAACTGAGACAGCGTAGATTCAATATCAGATTCATTTTGAGCTATAGACTTATTAATCTGATCAATGGAAGAGTAAACATCGGCATTCGCGTCTCTATTCAACTTCTCATGTTCCGCTTGTAATTTTTCCATTTTAAGATCTAGACTATTTTGATTATCATCAAGGGCATCCACATCTTTTTGACTTTTACTCAATAAAGTCTCAATAATTTCTAACTCAGAAGAAAAATGTTCACTTTGAGAATTAAAACTGTCTTCGGCCGTCAGCAATTCAGCCTTCAGCGTCTCAAGTTTTGCTTTCTGTTCCATCAAAAGACCATCGCCTTTAAGGCCTCTGGACACATTATCCCCATTGAGAAGTTCAATCTTTTGGTTGTATTCTTCTATTTTAGCGCGAACTACCTCACGCTCTTCTTTGATCTCATCTGTATCTTGTGTCAGAGTTTCAATAGCGCTGTCCAATTCATCGTCAGTCATCTGCAACTCTTCTTTAGTGGAAGAGAACAAAGAAACTAATTTATTATTAAACAACCTGATTTCATCGTCTTTATCTGACAATTCTTCTTGAAGTTTTTTTCTCATGTCTTTTAATTCATCAATTTCCCCATTCACTTCTTGAACAGGCATATCTGTATCTTCAGAAATGATTTGTATTTTATTTTCACATTCGTCGATCAATTTTTGTTTGTCCTTTAGCATTTTTTGATGATTCTCTTTGAGCAACTCAAGCTCCTGAATCTTGCTATTGAGTTTATTTTTTATGAAATCTCTTTCATGAAGAACTTCGCCCAATTGAACTTTGAACCTTGCAATTGATCCATCTAATCGGGCTTTTGACATTTTAAACGTATCAACGTTCACCTCAACAACAGATTTATTTTCTTTATCAAGCTTAGCCTGTAGGAGAATAACCTCTTCATTTTTCGTATTCAAAACATCTTGAAAAGATTTGATTTCAGATTTGATATTTTCAATATTTTGAACATGATTTTTGTTACTTTCAAGTAAATTAGATTTTTCAGTCTCGATTAATCTTTTATTTTCAGCAATTGAGTTCTCTTTCTGAGAAACCATCTTTTCATAACCTTCTTCATACAGTTTTATTTCTTCATTTTTACTGTCAAGAGTTTTTTGTATAACATTATTTTCATCTACAATTTTTTCAATCTCTATAGAAAATTCTTCAACTTGAATATCCAAGGCAGCTTGTTCTTCTGACACACTCTTAACAAATTCTTTGATCGAATTTTCCTTATCTTCAATAGATTGTTTAGAATTTTTAGATAATTCACAAATCTCTTCATTTTTAAGATCTATCATAGATTGAACATCTTGTTTCTTTGCTTCAACATCATTAGCTTCTTGAATGATATTTGTCATTTTATTATTAAAATCTAATTTCGCTGACATTAATTTTTTAACCAGATCTGATGAAACAATTTCTGAAACATCATGTGATTCAACCGGTTTCTTATCTCGATCACTAGGGGGCTTTGTCCAAGCACTGACAAAAGATTTATCTAAGCGATTGTTAACATAAGAAATCTTCTTTTCAACTACATTTTTTTGGAAAACATTCATTGGGGATTTTAAATCTTCACTCATTAGTCACCTATCCTTAAGTAAGGAGCCATTGGTTTCACTGATCTTGACTTCTGAGTTTTTTGTACTGTTTTTTTAGACTGCAAATAAAGAGCCAAAAATGAAGGTCTTTAGATATTTACATATGGTCAATGGTTGAGGTGAATGATTATTGATGAATAATTAGAATGTTTAAATTTTATCTGCTGATACTCAAGCTTTTTTACAATTCGATCCCTAAACCACATTAAGAAATAATGTCAATGATTATAATACGATTGTGACCTGATACACGAACACAGCACTGCGATTGTGTAATTATTTCACAACTTAGGGCTCGTCACAAAAAATTGATCAGACATTATCTCTCTGAGGTTATTTATTGATAAACCGTTTCGCCCTCATTGGTTTGCTTGGGACCTGGAGTACTACGACCATTGTTCACAGTGTCTCCTAAAAGTTTTAACAATTCATCAACAACCGTAGGCATCTCTTTGTAGAGATTGTTTTTCTCACCAATATCATCTTTCAGATTATACAACTGAAATTTTGGCAAACCTTTTGTGCTGTCCTTTTTTCTTGGCCCTGGGGCACTCCATCCTCCGGAACCTGGACAAGTGATCAACTTCCAGTCTCCCTTTCGAATAGCAAATGAACCATTAATCGAATGGTGAATGGTAGACGTTCTTTGTGTTTTTCCACCTTCTAAAGCAGAAAGGATTGAAAAGCTGTCTTCTGCCACATTGTCTGGTAGTGTGATCCCTGTGATCTCTGCAGCGGTTGCCATTAAATCTGTCAAACATATAACTTCCTTGCTAACAGAACCTTTAGCTACTTTCGCCGGCCAATGCACCAAAAACGGAACACGATGCCCACCTTCAAAAATATCTGCTTTATGCCCTCTGAACTGGCCACTGGGATTGTGCCCCACCTTGGCAAGTTCATTATAGTCAGCTCTGGGTGAGCAGCCATTATCGCTGGTGAAAATCACTAGGGTATTGTTCAATACTCCTGCCTTCTTAAGTGTGTCCACTATTTCACCCACATGGTGATCCACTTGCTGAACAAAATCGCCATATTCATTTGTCCCACTTTTACCCAAAAAATCTTTAGTTGGCAAAATGGGTGTATGTGGGGAAGGGAGAGGAAGATAAACAAAAAAAGGCTTGCCCGTTTTCGCTCTTTCCCTAATGTATTTACAGGTCCTTCTCACAAAATTGGGAGTCACATCCTCATGAATAAAATCTTTAGCTGTCGCTCCCTTGCGCCAGAAGCCTTTTTTGTCTTTATTAACCGTTTCCTGATAGGGTGGTGGTGATGTAACTTTGCCATTTTCAACATAAACATAAGGTGCCATATCAAGTGAGCCGCAATGACCATAATAGTAATCAAAACCTAATCCGTCAGGTCCATTCATAACGGGTTTGGTAAAATCTATTTTGCGACCATCGCCTCCAATCGTTCCCTCTTCATCCTTATTTCTTTCACCTAATTTAGTGAAATCCCAACCCAAATGCCATTTACCTATCATGGCTGTGTGATAACCCTTTTTATTAAACACATCGGCTACGCTCATACGATCCATATTAATTAGGTGAGGAGAACTTCCTCCCAACACTCCCCTTTTCAAACGGCTACGCCAAGCATAACGACCTGTAATCACACCGTAACGCGTGGGCGTACACACCGCTGAACCGGAATGGGCATCTGTAAATTTCATACCATTGCTGGCTAATGTATCAAGATGGGGTGTTTTTATTTTACCTTGTTCATTCAAACAACTGAGATCTCCGTAACCCAAATCATCGGCCAGTATATACACAACATTAGGCAGGGCTGATGTCGAACTGAACGTACTTTTTTCTGAACTGCAAGACACAATAAACACGCAACATATAACACTAAAAAAAGATCTCATAGTACCTTCCTAGATTTGGATTTTAATTTTGAAAATTATAATAAAAACATTAAAAAAAAAATGATAATTCTATATTTATTTGAAAATAAGAGATAAAATATCCTCCACAAAAGAGATTATTATAACTCCTATAAGGCAAAAAAATCCTTAATCAGTAACAACAACACATGGAAACGATGAACGAGAGTGAAAATGAGTGATCGGCGGTTTGTTCATCTCCACGTACACAGTGATTTTTCCCTACTCCAGGCATCCTTAAGTATCAATAAACTGGTTCATAAAGCCAAACAATACAATATGCCCTCCGTTGCACTCACCGATCTAGACACGCTCAGTGGCTGTCTGAACTTTTATCAGAAAGCCAGCGCCAGTGGCATCAAACCCATTATAGGCTCTGAAGTTCATATGGCACCTGATTCTCGCCTATTAAAAGAAGGTGGACTCAGAGCCAGTGGCTCCCCCCTTGTTCTTTTATGTTTGAATCGTACAGGCTTTCAAAATCTCGTTAAAATTTCTTCTGACGCTTCTATCAACGGGTTTTATTACCGACCACGTAGCGACGTCAGTTTTTTGAAAGAACACAGTGAAGGTCTTGTTGCCTTAAGTGGAAACCGATTTAGTGAAATTCGTTCCCTTCTATTACAAGATAACATGGGTAAAGCTGAAGAAGTGGTCAAACGCTACCAACAAATCTATGGTGAAGACAATTTTTTTCTTGAACTGGTCAACCATGGAGCAGAAATCAACAAAACCGTTCTCCCCCTATTAAAAGAACTGTCTCAAAAAACGGGATCCCCCACTATCGTCACCAATGATGTCTACATGCCTGAACGCGAAGATCTGGAATCTCTCCATGCTTTGCAATGCATAAGGGCTGGCAAAATCTTAGAAGAGAAAGAACCTTTAGAAGGCCCACTCGTACACTTTGCCTCTACCGAAGAAATGTTAGAAAAATTTTCTGATGACCCCGATGCCATAGCACGAACAGTAGAACTGGCTGACCGCCTTAATGTTGAAATTGATTTCAAAGAAAAACACATGCCCGTTTTCAAAGTCGCCGATGGAGAAACAGATCAAGATGAACTAAGACGCTTAGTAGAAAAAGGTCTCAAAAACCGTTTCAACTACATCTCCGAAGAAATTCGTGATCGTATAGAAACCGAATTAAAGGTGATCAATGATCTCAAATACGCCAGTTATTTTTTGATTGTACGCGACTTTATCTTCCACGCAAAAGATAATGATATCCCTGTAGGTCCAGGTCGTGGCTCTTGTGTTGGCTCTCTTGTCTCTTACGTTTTGGGCATCACTGAGCTAGATCCACTGAAGTACGACCTGCTGTTTGAACGTTTCCTTGCCCCCACTCGCGTAGGTGATCCCGATATTGATGTGGATTTTTGCCGTAATGGCCGTGAAAAAATTATCGACTATGTGAGAGAAAAATATGGCAGCCAAAGTGTGGCGCAAATCGCTACTTTCGGTACGCTGTCTTCCAAAGCCGTGCTTCGAGATATAGGGCGTGTTCTCAACATCCCCTTAAATGAAGTGGATCAAGTGGCTAAAGCCATTCCAGATTCTCTCGGCATCTCACTATCTGCTTCCCTTGAAGAAAGTGAAGAACTAAAAAATTTAATCCAAAACAATGGGGCCTACAAACATCTTTGGGATCTCAGCCTTAAGCTTGAAGGACTGCACCGGCACACCTCAATCCATGCCGCTGCGGTAGTGATTGCAGATGCCCCTCTCACCAACTACATCCCTCTAGCCAAAAGTGGTGACTCCACCATCACCCAATATGAAATGGGCTTGGTGGAAGCCAGTGGCATCTTGAAAATGGATTTTTTGGGCTTGAAAACCTTAACGGTGATCAAACAAACCACAGACAACCTCAAAAAAATGGGTATCAACCTAGACATAGAAACACTACCCTTAGACGACGACACCACATTCGCCATGTTGCAAAAAGGAGAATCCAAAAACACCTTCCAGTTTGAATCAGGTGGTATGCGTGAACTGATGGCTAATATGAAGGTTAATTGTTTTGAAGATCTCATCATTCTAACCGCTCTCTATCGTCCAGGAACCTTGGATAGCGGTATGGATAAAGTGTTTGTGGACCGTCGAAGTGGCAAAGAAAAATTTAACTTTACCCACCCCTCTATTGAAAAAATTATGGGTGACACTTACGGCATTCTTATCTATCAGGAACAGGTGATGTTGATTGCCAATGAAATGGCCGGATTCACACTAACCGAAGCGGACCTTTTAAGAAAAGCCATGGCCAAAAAGAAGCCTGAACTCATGGCCACCTTCCAAGAAAAATTTTTCTCTGGCTCTAAAAAGAATAAAGTTCCTGAAAAAGTCTATAAAGAGATGTTTGCCAACATCGAAACCTTCAGCCGTTATGGTTTTAATAAAAGTCATGGGGCCGCCTATGCCTTGATCAGCTACCAGACCTGCTACCTTAAAGCCAATCACCCCGAAGCCTATATGGCAGCCCTACTCACCTGTGATGCCAGCAACGCTGACAAAGTTTCTGAAATCATGTCTGAATGTCAGCGTATGGGAATTAAAGTGGACCGTCCAGATATCAATCTTTCTGAATCTACTTTCACGGTAAACGACAACATTATCCGTTTTGGACTTTCCGCTATCAAAGGTGTGGGCAGTAAAGCTATCGATTCCATTATCCATTCTCGTGATGAAGGGGGAAGTTATAAAAATCTATATGATTTCTGCGTACGTGTAGACAGCCGCACTGTTAACAAATCTGTTCTTGAAGCACTGATCAAAAGTGGAGCTCTAGACGATTTTGATGGACACCGCGCTCAACTGATGGCTTCAATTGAAAGTATTGTAAAAATTGCATCGAGTCTGCAAAAAGACAAACAAAAAGGACAAACTAATCTTTTTGAAAACATGGACGATGAAGAGGAAGATGAATCCAAATACCTAATGCCCAACATCCCCGAATGGACTGAACCTCAACAACTGGCTTTTGAGAAAGCCACCGTGGGTTTTTATGTCACCAACCACCCCCTCACACCTTATGAAAAAACCTTAACGCAATTCACTACAGCCAATTTAATTGATATCAAAGAATATGAAGTCAAGGACAAAAAAGAGATCGTTACCTTAGGAGGCTTAGTCACAGAAGTTCGGCCCTTGGTCACCAAAAAAGGGCGTAATCCAGGACAGAAAATGTGTGCTTTTGTCTTTGAAGATCTCGTCGGTCAAGGAGAGGGAGTCGTCTTCCCCGAAGTCTTCAAGAAATATGGACACCTCATTGAAAGTGATGCCTTCCTACTTTTTAAAGGTAACCTAGATTTGACTCGAGACATCGCTAAGATTTTAGTGACGGAAGTTAAAGTTCTGGAAAACAAAGAGCTCAAAACCACTCAAGAACTGATCATTCACCTCAATCATGAACATGTGCAAGGCGACTTCCTCGACGATTTGAAAATAATATTCAAAGAGCACAAAGGGAACACCCCCATTTTGTTGGAAATAACTGATAAAAATGGCAAAAAAATGCTTATTCGTACAGGTCCTGACTTTTCAGTGAATCTAGATGACACAGTGATTGCTAAAATCAAAGAAATCATAGGAGAAGGACAGCTTTCCTACAGTTCCCCCCTTGAAGAATTGCGTAACTCTGCCTAGAATACCCCTCTTTCAAATTTAGGAGTCATTATGTCTGCGGAATGTGGAATTTGCGGAAAAAAAACAACCTTTGGTGGATCAATCGTATATAGCGGTCTTCCCAAGAAAACAGGTGGTATTGGTTTGAACCGACGCAAAACAAATAAACGGGCATTTAAGCCTAATTTACAGAAAATTCGTGTATTTCTTAACGGACATGTGCAACGCATGAAAGTGTGTACCACCTGTATTAAATCCAATAAAATAGTCAAACCACCGGCGAAAGTTAAAGCTTAACAGCAAAAAAACGCTATTTTTTTAGCTGAAAGCACATTGTTGTCGTAAACTAATAATTATGACAACAAACTCAATATTAGTGGTTGATGATATTCTCAGCGCAAGAAAACTGTACAGCACTCTTTTAACCCAAAAAGGGTACTCTGTAACGGATGTTGAAAATGGCCGCGAAGCCATAGACCTTATCAAAGAAAAAAAATTCAACCTAATAATTACAGATATCAATATGCCAAAAATTGATGGTTTTGGTCTGCTTACGTGGCTGGAAAAAAGAAAGAAAAACATTCCTGTTATTGTCATTTCTGCAATCAGCGACAAAAACACCGTGTTGAAAACAGCCCATTTTAAGATCACCAAATTTTTCACTAAACCCCTTAAAACCCATGAATTTCTCAAAACTGTGAAAACCATTGTTGAACCAACCGCAATAACCATCGATAAGACCAAAGATGTTCCTCAGACACCTGACGCAAACACCACCACATCTTTCAAAAAGGTGCTCAATCGTTTTTCAAAAAAAACAGGTTTGGCTCCCGCCATTGAACTTTATACTCCCCAAAAATTTATAGCTGAATTACTGGACCTCACACCAGACGACTACAAAGAAAATAAATTTGACACCTTGCAAAAAATCAAACAAGAACTTGAACTGTGGAAAGATTCTCCCAAATTACTAAATGCAGTGGATGTTTTTCGTCACGCATTTAAAAAGGGAAATTTGCCTGTAAAACAACTCTGCGTTGACTATTTACCCTCCGCAATTCCAATCGACACATTCATTCTTCTTTTAAAGGAGTGGATTTTTGCGAGAGATCATCGTGTGCGTATTAAGGTAGTAGAACGTTTAGAAGGAGTAAAGCACAAAGATGCTATTAAAATTTTATTAGCCTGTGAAGAAGATAACGTACACGCCATTCAAGAGGTCGCCACAAGAACATTATCAAAACACCGTCTTTCTCATTTGGTCATACCTATTGTTATGCATTACAGCGAACGAAATTTACCTTTATCATCAAAATACAATAAATTATTATTTCACAGTAACCACGCACTTGTTTATGAAGAGTTAAAAAGTTTTATCAAAAAAGCCAACATTCAAGAACTCTGTTATATGGTCAATATGATTTCTATCACACAATGGCATGAAGGTTTATCGTTACTTATTCAACTCAGCACCAATCCCTCAGAAAAGGTACGCTTGAGTACCATTGATGCTCTATGCCGTTTCAGAGAACATTCTACTAGTATGTATCTTACTAAAATGTTCCATGACCCTGTCCATGACATACGAATATCGGCACTTAATGCCCTAAGAGAATCAACCACGATCAAAAACAGCACACAAATTTTTTTACTCCTTTTTGAACCCACTCCCACTGCTGCTTGGGAAGTATTACCCGACATCGTTAAGGATCTTGAGAAAAGTAATTCTGCTATTTTACAATTATGCAGCAACCTACATGGCACATCTTTAGAAAAAAGATTGGCAAACTTTTACGCATTATCCAAAACTGACATTGAAAAATTCAAAAAACAAATTCCTCTATTAACTAGATCAATAGAAAGAAATAAAAACAGCCTCATCATTCAATTTCTTCAGGAATTTAATGATGAGTAAAAGTTATATCAAAAACTTAATCACAGGTGAACGTTTTTGGTTAAGTACTGAAAAGATCTCCCTAGGGCGCGGCAAAGAAAACAACCTCTCTCTAGATGATGGTAAAATATCTCGCGAACACTTTCACATCATAAAAAAAGATTCACAATGGTGGGCCAAAGATAACAAAAGTACAAATGGCACCTACATCAATGGCAAACAAGTTGTTGACAACACCCTTTTAACAGATGGTGACATCCTTTCCGCTGGTGACACTCGATATGTATTTTGTCATGAAAACATAAATAAAAACACACCCTCTCCTTCACTCTCCGACTTATTCGATACTCAAACAAATTTTTCAAAAACGGCTAACATTGGTGTGACCGATCTCCTTAATCACTCATCAAATAATGATGACATTTTTTCCAAATTCTATGTCTTCTCACAAAGAATACATGGCTATCTAGATAAAGAAAAAACAATGAATGCGGCCCTGTTTAACCTTCAAAAAATAATGAACGCTGATGTTGTTGCCTATCTAAAATGCCCTGAAAAAAATCATTTGGATTTTTACATGTCTCATTACAGAGAAGGGACAATACCTGAGCTCAAACTTTCCAAAAATCTAATGTTGAAATCTCTAAATCAGCAATCAGGAATAATGGACTCTAGCCATCATAAAGAATTGGGAAGCTTGATCAGCATTCCCATGACCTCTCATGAATTCGATCACGGTGTTTTTTACTTAGCTCGCAGTATCTCCTATCCCGCTTTTGAAGAAAGCGATCTGAAATTAATTACGGCAATGATTCAACATTTATCTTTGCAACTAGAACTTATCTCTTTAACTGAAAAATTCACCGATTCGATCGAATACAACTTATCTATTAGAAACTCTCTACCTTCGGCCTTACTTGTGGTCTCTGTGTCTGGCATTATCCAACACCTCAACCCAGCGGCCACCTCGATCTTTAGTAAAGACCTACATGAATTACTTGGGCATCCTTTATGTGAATTTCCTGAACTCACTGAAGTTGAAAAGCTACTCAACAGTGCCTGTGCCTCTGGAACCACTGTCAAAAGAACTGAAATCATTATCCAAAATGACCAAAATCAACCGATACCCACAGGGATCAGTTGTACTCCTATACGAGACAATAATGGTAAGATTTTAGGAGCTATTGCCAATTTCAGAGATCTCACAGAAATCAAATCACTCAACGAAAAAATCAAACGTAACCAACAATTAGCCGCTATAGGAGAAATGTCTGCTGGAATCGCCCATGAAATCAGAAACCCCCTCAATAGTATCAACGGTTTTGTTGAGCTCATCCAAAATTCACTGGAAATTGAATCAGATATTTATCATTTTTCCGAAATTGTGTTATCTGAAGTTCACCGTATTAATACCATTGTTGAAGATTTATTAAGTTTAACCCGTGATACCTCTTACCCATTAACCACAACCGCTATCTCTGATTTTTGTCAAAATTTTTCTGAGATTTCTGAAATCGAAGTCAAACAATCAGGTCATCAATTTAAATATGTCACAACGATCAAAGAAAATATCAGTGTCAGCATTCATCAAGACAAACTACAACAAGTATTAGGAAATTTTATTCGCAACGCCTGTGAAGCTTTAGAAGGTCAGGATAATGGCCTGATCACCCTTCTCATCTCCCACGAAAATTATGAAAATTGGGGGCAAGGTGCTTTAAAAATTGCTGTTACAGACAATGGCTGTGGCATTCCTGATGAAATTTGTGAGAATGTGTTCAATCCCTTTTTTAGCACCAAAGACAATGGCACCGGATTAGGTTTAGCCGTATGTCAAAAGATCATTGTGGATATGAATGGGCATATTGATTTAACATCAAAAATTGACAAAGGGAGCACCTTTGCCATTACGTTGCCTATTGTTTGATGACCAATCTAACCGTCAATACCCAAGACACTCTTGATTCCCCTTTAACGCTAAAATATTAATTATCTTATCTATGTCTTGCTTATTTTGATGCTATTTTTAGAAAATTTAAATGTGATTACTCTAATAAAGTGACCAAGTTTTGAAGAAACTGAAATTTATATGCTAAACTAAGAACTAATTTAAGTTAAAACTAGGAGAATAAATGAAAAATTTGGGAATTATATACTTAATCCCCCAACTCCTTTAAAACTTCGGCCCGATCCCAAACGCTAGTTCGGGAATCAATCGGGTATTCAGACACATTTTTACGCTTCAACCACTTAAATGTTGATCTGGTCGT
>Ga0316192_10000283_pt1 | contig 35666 bp, 34 predicted proteins | sample MerIslwburrow_MG_FD_204931 | JGI IMG/M metagenome (GOLD analysis project Ga0316192, IMG submission 204931) | Coastal sediment microbial communities from Maine, United States - Merrow Island worm burrow | ecosystem: Environmental > Aquatic > Marine > Coastal > Sediment | place: USA: Maine...
CAGTCGTTTAGATGCCGGCGGTGTTTGGCAGTTACTGACCAGCAAGCGGTCACTAACTTAAAATAGAAGGTTCTACGCTTAGTTCATTGTGAGTGGGTAGACGCTACTGTTTCATGAACAATCCGCGGTTTGCGATATACTCTGGAAATGCAATTAGGAAAAAGAATAGTAGCAAATAGCCCCTTCTTTGTTGGATTCCTTCTTATGCAGATTTCCTTGTTTGGATACTCTTCCGTTACAAATGCAGATGATTTGATTCAACAGCAGCGTAGTACAGAAAGTCCGCAATGGAATGGGGAAAGCTTCCAAAACCCTGAACTGGTTCCAGATGTTGAAGAGGGAGAAAGCCTGAAGACCTTCTGGGATTATTTCTTCAATAAACCAGAAGAGTCTATAGCTAGCCCCCCACTGCCTTCGGAGCCATTTGATATTTCTCAGTGGGATGGGCAGCGAGGCTTACAATTCGCTTGGCTAGGACACGCAACCTTCCTCATCAAAATGGATGACAAAGTGATCCTGACAGATCCCATGTTCTCTCACCGGGCAGGCCCCTTTGGATGGTTGAGTCCTAAACGATACTCTAAAACGATTGGTTCAACGGACAAGCTGCCTGTGCTCGACGTGGTATTAATTACTCATAATCATCCTGACCATCTGGACAAGGATTCTATTAAGGCACTAATTTCCAAGACCAAGCACTTCATTGCACCTCTGGCAGTGGGGGAGCTATTGGAAGAGTGGGGTGTATCGCAAAAAAAGATAACCGAACTTGATTGGTGGCAAACCAAATCTATTGATGGTTTAAGGATTACCGCAACGCCGGCCAAACACACTTCCGAGCGAGGAATGTTAGATAAGAACAAAACACTTTGGGCCTCCTATGGTATTCAAGCGCAGAAACATAACATATACCTTAGCGGAGACTCGGGTTGGCATAAGGAGCTCTACGAGATAGGTAACCGACTGGGGCCTTTCAATGTGACCTTCTTTGATATCGGGGCCTACGGTGAACAGAAAGGTTGGAAGGAAGTTCATTACACTCCTGAACAGGCGGTCAAGGCACATCAGGCCGTCAAGGGTAAACTGATGGTGCCAAGCGGCTGGGGCACCTTTGATTTAGCATTGTTCCCTTGGCACGAACCGATCGACCGGTTTTTGGTTGCAGCTAATCAAGTTGGCGTTGATTATCTTACCCCTAAGATTGGAGAGGTGGTCAATCTTGGGCAGGTAAATGGCAGTGAGGCATGGTGGAAACCATTTATCAATAAGAGCCACTGAACTTCAGGTTCATACACAAAGCAGACATTTTGCTACTGATGGCATTCGGCAGGTACCGACACTCTAGAGACATTTAGGGCTACCGTATATAGGCTCATTGCTCCCAGCTCCATCATCGGCCACCAACGCAGCGAGATTAACTGAGACGGCCAAAATCAGGGCCGTAATGAGTCCCCTTCCGACTCGTGTCCACATAGGGCTCACCTGAGATAAATGCTCGGGGTAATACTGGAGAGCGTTAAACCTCTACAGGAAAGGAATAAGGGGGGGTCGTTAGACGAAAATAGCCCTGTTTCGGCCCTCTCCCCCCTACTCTATAGTCAGCACCCGAATGTAGTCGGTTCCGCCGCTAATCTGATGCTGGCCTGCGGTGATTAGAACCACATCCCCCGACCCTAGATATCCCAACTCTTTAGCCCGTTCGATACCACGATGCACCTTCGCCTCATCGGTAAGCTCCCCCTGGTGCAGCAGGGGACGCACCCCCCAATTCAAAGCGAGCCTGCGGGCCTCCGTGGCAGAAATGGTAACGGCCAATATTGGACAGCTAGGACGGAGTTTGGAGATTTGGCGAGCGGTAAAACCGGTATCGGTCAGACAGAAGATGGCAGCAGCCCGAAGATGGCTGGCCATGGTGATTGCCGCCTGACACACCGCTTCGGTAATCTTGTTGGAGGGGTTAGGGGTGATCTTCTGCAGCAGACCATACTCAGCCAGGGAGGCCTCAGCCCTCTCCGCCAGCTTAGCCATGGTGCGCACCGCCTCAACGGGATATCGACCCATGGCGGTCTCGCCGGAGAGCATAACCGCTGAGGTGCCGTCGAGTATGGCGTTAGCTACGTCCGACGCCTCGGCTCGGCTCGGTTTTGGATTATTCTCCATCGAGGCGAGCATCTGTGTGGCGGTGATGACCGGTTTACCGGCGCTCACCGTGTCGCGAATCAGGCTTTTCTGCATGGCAGGCACATCGGCCAGAGGAAGCTCCACCCCCAGATCACCACGGGCCACCATGATGCCGTCGGCGGCTTCGATGATTTCCGCCTGGTTGTGCACTCCTGCCCTATTCTCGATCTTGGCGATAATGGCCGTTTCAACCCCTTTCTCGGTCAACACTTCACGCAGGCGATGGATGTCATCGGCGGTCTGAATAAAGGAGGCAGCAATGTATTCGATACCGTTTTCGGCGACAAAGGTCATCTCCCGATCCACAACCTCACGGGTCTCAGGGCTTACTGCACTGAGTGAGAGCTGGGTCTCTGGAAGATTGACACCTTTATTTGCGCGCAGAGTGCCACCGTTGATGACCCTGGTCTGTATGGTTGTTCCCTGAACGGCAGTTACCTCCAGTTCGATCGCACCATCATCGAGCAGAATAGGGCTCTTTACCTCCACCTCCGTATATAGCTTACGGTAGGTGACTGAGACCCCATCAACATTTCCAGCCTGTTCATCACCATAGAGATCGAAGCGACGGTTTGGCTTTAGATCAACAGTGTCCTCTTCCAACTTGCCAGTGCGAATCTCAATACCTCGGGTGTCGCCCATAATGGCAACATGCTGACCGCACTCCTTAGCAGCTTGACGGATCCGTTTGACCCGATCCACTTGATCCGGCCCAGACCCAAACGAGAGATTGAGCCGTGCCACGCTCATCCCCTCGTGGATCATCTCCTTGAGGATCTCCACGTTGTCACAGGCGGGGCCGATGGTGGCGATGACTTTGGTCTTACGATGGGAGGATGGGTGGAACATTTTTTATACCGGTAGGGTTAGGAATTTAGGGATAGGAATTTGCTTTCAGCAGATACGGTGCTTTGCACCATCAGTACGCCCAAGATTCCAGCCGCAGCCTATTTAACATAACCAAGAATTGTACGCAATTGAGAACGGGGCTTAGGCTCCCGTTTTTGCGTTAGCCAAGGACAACAAAAATGGCAGCTAACGCTGGATCTCAGCCCATTGGAGATTCAACCTGAATTGGCTCTTCACTACACAGAATTGTTGGAGCAGACTCCAAAACCAAATTGCTACTAGACTATAAGATAGCAAGAGCATCAAAACGGCCATAGACTCCAACTACTATCCAGTTCACTCTCACATTGGCTAATTTGCTTCCGGTATCTCATTGCACGCCATTCAACTTTACGCGCCACCGCTGTCAGCCATTTTTTATTGTTATAGGTTTTACGTTTATAACCACCGTGGCCTTCATGATAGGCCAAATACTGGTTATAGGTATCCCATTTTGATATCCCAAGGGTCTTATGGGTGTAATTTCCATACCATCCGATGAAATCAGTAACAGCCTCAAAATCATCCCGATCTGCACCGCTATTTCCAGTTTTGTCCATATACCAGTCCCAAGTGGAATCCTTTACCTGAGCATAGCCATAGGCGGATGATTTTCGCCCCCAAGGGATAAAACCTAGTAAGGCATCCTTAGGTGCCTTGGCTTGAGCTTGGAAACGCGACTCCTGCCAGATAATGGCTAACTGCACATGGACTGGGACCCCCCATTTATCCTGAGCATCTTTGGCATAGATATACCAGTCATCTTTTTCTCTAAAAATCGAGCACCCATCATTAAGGTTATGGGGCGGTGCCGTGGAACATGCCACCAGCAACATACTCATACTTAGTAGGATTAAACGCAGGTAGCTCATGAATGAAGTTAACCGTTGGGTCGTCAGGTTTTTTAGCCTATACCGACAGTATCAGACGCATTCAAGTCATAAAAGAATGAATTGACCAGAATATACAGTAAGCCATCTTGTAGTCCCTTAATTTTGGCAAATTAGAGCGTGTATATAGCTCGTAGGTTGGGGTTAGCGTTCTTTGTAAATCCCAACGTGCCAGCATAACAATTTACCTTTAACATATTTAACCCACCACTAATAATTTATTCTATATTGAACATTATTAAATATTTTTTATTCACCTTGATCATGTTGGGCTTCGTACCTCAGCCTAATCTGCAAAATTAAAAGAGTTAACCTCAAAAATACCAAGCTGAATGGAGCCATTTTCCTTAAAGGCTTCAATCTGAAGGAAGATCAATGACCACACCAGGAAATCTCTCATGCCTCAATTCAACAGTTTCCCCAAAGATACTATTCCTTTTCTAATAAACCTGGCAGAAAACAATAACCGGGAGTGGTTCAACGAAAACAAACCTCAATACGAATCAGCAGTACGGGAACCTGCCCTGGCCTTTATTGAAGCCATGGGGCCAGAGCTTGAAAAGATCTCTCCCCATTTCCGTGCTATTCCAAAAAAGGTAGGTGGCTCTCTGATGCGGGTCTATCGGGATGTCCGCTTTAGTAATGACAAACGCCCCTATAAAACCAACATTGGCATCCAGTTTCGTCATGAGTTGGGTAAGGATGTGCATGCCCCTGGTTTCTATCTGCATATTGAGGCGGGTAACTGTTTTATTGGAGCAGGTATCTGGCGACCAGAGAGCAAGGCGCTCACCAAACTCAGGGATTTTATTGTCGATAATCCCACTTCATGGAAAAAGGCAATAAATCACAAGCCCTTTCAATCCCACTATCAATTGGAGGGGGATAGCCTCAAAAGAGCACCCCGTGGATTCCCAGTTAATCACCCACTGATTGAAGATCTCAAACGCAAAGACTTTATCGCCTGCGCCAATTTTGATGATGCTGAGATTGGTAAAAAAGGTTTCTGCAAATATGTGGCAAAACGCTTTGCCCAGGCTGATCCTTTTATCTCTTATCTTTGCACGGCTTTAGAGGTGCAATATTGAAAAAGGTCTATACACATGAAAGCTTGATGTTTGTTCATAATGCTAAACACTTTGTTGAAGAGGCAGGCATAAACTGCATCATGAAAAATGAGTATGCCTCTGGTGGAGCGGGTGACCTGTCACCTTTTGATACCTGGCCTGAGTTATGGGTGGTTGATGACAGCGATTACGAACAGGCTGTAGCGCTATTGCAAAAGGTGTTTGAAAAAGAGCAACAGACTACTGAGTGGCAATGCCCCCAGTGCGGTGAAACAAATGGACCTGCATTTGAGTTTTGCTGGAAGTGTGGAAGCGAGATATTGGAGGATCTATCTGAGGAGGGCAAGTAGCCACCCTCCTCAGCTCTTTTCTGCTAATCAGCTATCAAATGGATGGCGCAGTATCATGGTCTCATCCCGGTCTGGGCCGGTAGAGATAATATCGATGGGAACGCCACAGATCTCTTCAATCTTCTTCAGGTAGTTCTGGGCATTCTGTGGCAGCGCATCAAAACTCTTGGCTTCAACTGTAGACTCAGACCAACCAGGCATCTCAATATAGACGGGTTCACAGCGGGCAAAACGTTCTGCTCCAATTGGCGGAGTATCAATCTCTTTACCATCAAACTTGTAGGCCACACAGAGGCGCAGTGTTTCAAGCCCATCCAACACATCTAGTTTGGTGATGCAAAGGCCGGTCACACTATTAATCTGGAATGTACGGCGTAATGCCACGGTATCCAACCAACCACAACGACGACGGCGGCCTGTAGTGGCACCAAACTCGTGCCCTTTTTTACCCAAGTATTCACCATCTTCATCAAAAAGCTCAGTTGGGAAAGGACCTGAACCAACGCGGGTAGTATAGGCTTTAACAATACCTAGAATATAATTTAGATCACAGGGGCCAAGACCACTGCCGCTTGCAGCTCCACCCGCTGTAGTGGTTGATGAGGTCACATAGGGGTAGGTGCCGTGATCGATATCCAACATCGAACCCTGTGCGCCTTCCAGCAACATATTGCCACCATTTGCACCCGCCTGATGCATAGCTTCGGGAACATCCACGATCATAGGTGCAATCTGTTCGGCTTGAGCCAGCGCTTCATCCAGAGTTTGTTGAAAATCGACTTTGCCCACCTTGTAGTAGTGCTCAAGCGCAAAGTTGTGATACTCCAGCACCTCATGCAGACGGGTTTCAAAATGGGCAGGATCAAGCAGCTCACCCAGACGAATACCACGCCGGGATACCTTGTCCTCATAGGCTGGGCCAATACCGCGCCCTGTGGTACCAATGGCTTTATTGCCACGTGCGATTTCACGCGCCTGATCCAATGCTATGTGATATGGCAGAATGAGAGGGCAACCTTCGCTGATGCCCAGACGCTCTCTGGCAGGTACACCACGCCCTTCCAGCATTTCAAGCTCTTCCAGCAGAGCCGCTGGAGAGAGCACCACGCCATTGCCAATGTAGCAACGAACACCTTCTCGCAGGATACCGGAAGGGATCAAGTGCAGAACAGTTTTCTCTCCCTCGATAACCAGGGTATGGCCTGCATTGTGACCACCCTGAAATCGCACAACACCTGCTGCGCGATCTGTTAGCAGATCTACAACCTTACCCTTACCTTCGTCACCCCATTGGGTACCTACGACAACGACATTTTTGCCCATGTTGATTCTCTGTTTAATGTTTTAAATACTGGATACGACCCAGGTGTTACCTTGCTGCTTGAGGATTTTATTACAACCCATCTCAGCAGCACCACCTGTTTGTCCAGGCAATGCACAAACTACACTCTTGCCCTGAACTCTTAAATTTTCAATCTCTTTTAGCAGTGTGGGATCATTAGACCAGGGAGCATAAATGCGCTCCTCTTCATCTGCCTGTTGCGTGGCCCATCCACCCAATTGCAGCAACGCCTTTAGGTCAGCGCTAAATCCGGTGGCTGGACGTGAACGGCCAAACATCTTGCCGATGGCATCATAGCGCCCGCCCCGGGCTATCTCCTGACCGCGCCCTGGAACAAAGGCGGCAAAAACCACACCGGTTTGATAGTGATAACAACGCAGCTCACCCAGATCAAAATGCAGAGGCACATTAGGCAGTCGTTGTTGAACCATTTTTGCAACCTGCTCAAGGTAGGTCAACGCATCCTGTACTTCTTGATCTGCCTCTGCCAACACCGTTTTTGCCCGTTCAATGGCATCATCACCATTCAATTCTGCCAATGAGGCCAGCATGCCAGCGGCGGGTTCCTGCACTTCCAGATCTTTCAGCAAGGTATCAATTTCCGGCATAGCCTTACGTTGCAGTGCATCAAACAGCGCCTGCTCACCCGCCTCATCCAATCCAGCTTGGCGTGCCAGTCCACGGTAGATACCCACATGCCCAAGATCAAGATAGAGATCATTAACACCGGTACGCTTGAGCGTCTCTATCATCAGACAGAGTACCTCAACATCACTCTCTGCCCCGGCATGGCCGAATAACTCAGCACCAATTTGCAATGGGTTGCGTGAGCTGGCAAACCCATCGGAGCGGGTATGCAATACAGTACCCAGGTAACACAATCGGGTAGGCACATCACGACGCAATTGGTGCGCATCCATGCGTGCTGCCTGGGGCGTCATGTCAGCACGCACACCCATCAGCCGACCTGTTATTTGATCTGTCAGTTTAAAGGTTTTCAGATCCAGATCACTACCCGCACCTGTGAGCAGTGAATCCAGAAATTCAATAAAAGGAGGGATGACCAGCTCATACCCCCAACTGCGGTAGAGGCTTAACAGGTCACGTCGTAGATTTTCGAGGTTCCAGGCCTGTGGAGGAAGAACCTCATCTACACCTTCAGGCAGTAACCAGCGTTCATTATCCATCTAAACTCTCAATTAACCAGATACAACGTTGCAACACCGATCAGCATGCTGATCAAGCCGGTCATGCGCAAGGCTTTGTCTTCCATCTCTGACATCATGCGCATCATATTACGCATGCCGTTTGGATTGAGGAAAGGCAGTATCCCCTCAATAACCATCACTAATGCCAGAGCAACTAATAGATCGTGCCACATATACACAAAAAAGCCGGGCAATCGCCGCCCGGCTAATCCTTATTTATCAAAAAGGCTCATATTCAAAGATGGCTTCAGAAGAGTGACTACTTGGCACCCTTCAGGTGATTAAAGTATTTAAAAAACTCTGAATCAGGCTCAAGAACCATCATATCACCACCGCCACTAAAGACAGCGCGATAGGCATTCAAGCTCCTGTAGAAGGAGTAGAATTCACGATTCTGATTATAGGCAGTCGCATAGATGTCGGCAGATTTAGCATCTCCAGCACCACGTAGCTGCTCAGCCTCTTTATAGGCACCAGCAACGATGACTGTGCCCTGTCTATCTGCATCAGCCCGTATCTTTTCAGCCTCCTCTGCGCCTTGCGCCCGTAGCTCACTGGCAACTCGTTGCCGTTCAGCACGCATGCGGTCAAATACAGAGCCGCTAACCTCTTGTGGCAGATCAATCTGTTTGACCCGAACATCAATAACCTCAACACCAAGCTCAGCTGCTTTTGCATCCGAATCTTTGGTCAACAAGGCCATGATTTCTGCGCGTTCCCCTGAGATAACCTCTTGAATAGTACGCTTACCAAATTCATCACGTAGACTGGTATTGATGCGTTCTGACAACAACCGCGACGCTGTTGTGATGCGGCCACCTGTAGAGCGGTAATACTGCGCTACATCAGTAATGCGCCATTTGGCAAACGAATCCACGATCACATCTTTTTTCTCAGAGGTGAGAAAACGTTGCGGCTCGGTATCCAATGTCTGGATTCGCGCGTCAAATTTGCGGATATTATTAACGATAGGCACCAAAAAATGCAGCCCAGGCTCATATTGTGAATCCACAATCTTACCCCAGCGCAACTTAAGCGCCAGTTCCCATTCCTGTACCTTAAAGGCCGCAGAATAACCCGCTACAGCTACAATTAGCGCAAGCGCCAGAACACCCATTTTATTGGTACTCATTAGCGTACCCTCCTACCACGATTCACATCGCGTATACGTGTATCAGCTGGTTGCTGTTGCAGCGGTGCTGTCAAACCATAATCTGAAGTTATTGGTGAGACAGTAGGATTCCCTACATCTGTGCCTCGCGATTTAATCAATTTATCCAACGGAAGATACATCAGGCTATTGCCACTCTTGACATCCAGCATGACTTTACTGGTCTTACTCAGCACATCCTCTACCGTCTCAATATAAAGACGCTCACGAGTCACTTCAGGTGCTTTTTCATATTCCGTTAGCACAGCAAGAAAACGACTACTCTCACCTTCTGCCTCTGCAATTACCCGCTCTTCATAAGCTTTCGCCGCTTGAACCTGGCGAGCCGCTGCACCACGAGCCTGTGGAACTACCTGATTGGCATATGCATGAGCCTCATTTTCCAGTCTCTCTTTATCCTCACGCGCCTTGATAGCATCATCAAATGCACTCTTAACCTGTTCTGGTGGCTTAGCAGGCTGCATGTTGATACTGGTAATTTCAAGGCCAGTTTTATAGGCACTAATTAACCTTTGAGCTCGTTCTTTAATATCTGCAGCAATGGATGAACGGCCTTCAGTCAAGATAAAATCAAGATTGCTTTTACCAATGGTTTCACGCACCGCCGTTTCAGTAGCATCCTGAATAGTCTTTTGTGGATTGCGATCCTGAAACAGGTAATCGGCTGGATCCTGAATCTTCGACTGCACCGTCAGCTCAACATCAATGATATTCTCATCTTTTGTCAGCATCTGGGCTTTATGGCTAAAGGAGCTGATCTGATCAATATTGACCTTGTAGACTTCATCGACAAGGGGGATTTTAAAATTCAAGCCGGGGTCGGTAACCTGATGGTAGGCACCAAAACGCAATACAACACCACGTTCTGCAGCTTCAATTTTATAAAAACTATTCGCGATCAGAATCAGAGCAATACCGGCCAAAACCACAACAGCGATAGCACCTGCACCGCCTGGAGGCATGCCTTTTCCTGATCCACCGTTGGATTTACCGCCTCCTCCAAAAATGCCGCCGAGCTTTTCCTGTAGTTTGCGCACTACCTCATCAAGATCTGGAGGGCCTTGATTGCCACCACCCTTGCCTTTATCACTCCAAGGGTCTTTGCCACCCTTGTCACCACCCGGTTCATTCCAGGTCATAAAATGCTCCAATTGTCTATTTAATGCATTTTGACCCGCGCACAACGCAGATCAGCGAATAATTTTTATACCGCGAAAGCGCGATTTTAGGGGGCTTACTGCACTGTGGCAAGCAATCGTTTTGCCAATATCTCATCTTGTCCGATAAGTTGCTCATAATGTCTAATGGGAAGTTCCACATCCATCTCCCAGCCGCCATCATCCAGTGCATGATCATAGTAGACCTGCCCCAGCTCATAGAGTTGCGCATGCAAACGCCCATCCGTAGCAGCAAGGCGTAATATCCGACGAACATGTTCCTGGTGAAAAAACTCAGCCAGGGCCTCTATCAACTGTTCAACACCTGCTCCTGTTTGAGCTGATAACCAGATACGCTTAACAACCCCATCCTCATCACGCTCAACACGAGGTTGCCCTTCATCCATCAGATCGATCTTGTTGTAGACCTCAATTTGGGGCACCTTGTTTGCACCAATCTGCTTTAGTACATCATTGACCTCAGCAATACAGACCCCACGCTGAGGGCTGGCAACATCAATCACGTGCAAGAGCAGATCAGCGGATGTTGTCTCCTGCAACGTAGAGCGGAATGCAGCCACCAGTTCATGCGGAAGATGTGAGATAAATCCCACGGTATCCGCCAGTACGACCGCTCCTTCACCAGGCAATTCCAGACGCCGCAGTGTTGGATCCAGAGTGGCAAACAGCTGGTCAGCCGCATACACCTCTGACTGCGTAACCTGATTAAATAGCGTAGATTTGCCTGCATTGGTATAACCTACCAGAGAGACTGTAGGCACCATCGCTTTACTGCGTCCTTTGCGTCCCTGCTCACGCTGAGTGGCAACCTTTTCCAATCGCTGTCTAAGCAGGCTAATTCGCTTGCCCAATAAACGACGATCCGTTTCAAGCTGGGTTTCACCTGGGCCCCGCAGACCAATACCACCTTTCTGACGCTCCAGGTGAGTCCAGCCACGCACCAAACGGGTGGAAAGATGCCTCAGCTGGGCTAGTTCAACCTGTAGCTTGCCTTCAAAGGTGCGGGCACGCTGAGCAAAGATATCCAGGATCAAGCCGGTTCTATCCACTACCCGGCACTGGAACTCCTGCTCAAGATTACGTTCCTGACTGGGTGAGAGTGAATGATTAAAGATAACCAGATTGGCATCTTCCGCTGCAATAATTTCTTTGATCTCTTCGGCCTTGCCCTTGCCGACAAACAGTCTTCGATCGGGGCTTTGCCGAGAGCCTCGCACAAACGCGGCTATCTCAGCACCCGCAGAAACTGCAAGCAACTCAAATTCATCCAACTCATCCTTGTCGGCTTTAACACCAAGGTCAAGATGTACAAGAACGGCACATTCACCACTAGCAGGACGTTCAAACATTAATATTTATATCGGGGAATAACTATGCAAAAGAGAGACGATAGATGGCAAAATTATGCCTATCCAGCCAAAAAGAATATCAATTTACTAGATGGAGAATAAACCGGGGCAGATCAACCTACCCCGGTTTATATATCTAAAAATTACCTGGCTCATGAGGCTCATGAGGCCCGCCTCCACCATCTGTATCCTGCTGAAAACGGATGTTTCTGACGGGTACGACGGTTGATATAGCGTGTTTATACACCATCTGGCTCACGCTATTTTTTAGCAAAACAACAAATTGATCAAACGACTCAATCTGCCCTTGAAGCTTGATTCCATTCACTAAAAATATTGAAACTGGTACTTTCTCTTTGCGCAAAGCGTTAAGAAAAGGGTCTTGTAAACTCTGCCCTTTGGACATAATTTTCTCCTTGTTGTTAGGGATAAATAAACAGGATTTGATACATACATACGAACAACAATCCTGTCATTCCTACCTAAGTGTAGCAAAGTGTAGCAAAGTAGGCACAAAACCCCAGTAAAACCATCAGATATAGCTGATTAGTTATGTGGAGACATAAGTTAAATAATTCAAGACCTGCGCATAAAGATTTCCATTTTCATCATCAAGCCAGTGTGCATCCTGCTCACTGCGCAGCCAGGTTAACTGTCTTTTTGCCAGTTGCCGGGTCGCTATAATGCCTCGTTCAACCATCTGTTCATAACTATAGCCACCTGTTAAATATTCCAGCATCTGTCGATAGCCCACTGAACGCATTGATGGCAGATCAGGGGTAATATCCCCTCGAGCCAACAACCCCTTCACCTCATCTTCAAAACCCAGTTCAAGCATTTGATGGAAACGTTTGGCAATGCGTTGGTGCAGCACAGCACGATCCTTCGGAGCACGCACCAGCTTTATTAGACGATAAGGCAGCTTCTGCTCCCCATCACGATTTTGTAGCTCTGTAAGAGTCTGACCTGTTAATTCAAACACCTCCAGCGCCCGCTGGATGCGTTGCGGATCATTTGGGTGAATACGCGCACCTGCAACAGGATCAATCTGTAACAGACGTTGATGCATCTGATCCCAACCCATCGCGGCTGCTTCGGCTTCAAGCCGTGCTCGAACAGCTGGATCGGCTCCTGGCAATTTTGACAGCCCATATTGCAACGCCCTGTAGTAAAGCATAGTGCCACCAACAAGCAGAGGGGTACGCCCTTTGGCAAAAATATCTTCCATTTCCCGCAGGGCATCCTCTCTAAAGCGAGCTGCCGAATAGCTCTCAGTAGGATCACAGATATCAATCAGACGGTGCGGTGCAACCTCCAGCACATCAGAGCCAGGCTTAGCTGTACCAATATCCATCCCCCGGTAGACCAGCGCCGAATCCACGCTAATAATGTCACAAGGCAACTTCTGCACCAGCTCCACTGCCAGATCTGTCTTGCCTGAAGCTGTTGGCCCCATGAGGCAGATTGCACTGTTTTCAGGTATCACCGTCATTACTGCCCTCGTTTGAACAGCCGATCCAGCTCATTCATACTCAGCTGAGTCCAGGTTGGGCGACCATGATTACATTGACCACTGCGCTCTGTACGCTCCATATCTCTGAGCAGTGCATTCATCTCATCGATAGTCAGACGACGATTGGCACGTACAGAGCCATGGCAGGCCATTGTGCCCAACACCGCATTGATTTCATGACGGATACGCTCACTGGAGCCATAGACCACCAAGTCAGCCAACATATCTCGCAATAGCCGCTCTGCATCCACACCATGCAGTGCAATTGGGATAGCCCGTACTGCAAGCGTTTCAGACCCCATGCGATCCACCTCCAGCCCCAGTGCCTCAAATATCGCCTGCTGCTCCTCAGCCAAATCTGCTTCACGTCGGCTCACCGCTACGGTGACTGGCACCAGCAGCGGCTGACTTCTGATATTGGATTCATCCCAGGCCTGTTTCAGGCGTTCATAGGTGATACGTTCATGAGCCGCATGCATATCCACCAGCACCAGCCCTTCTCTATTCTCTGCCAACACATAGATACCCTGTAGCTGAGCCAGCGCAAAACCCAACCGGGGCATTTCACTCTGTTCAGCATCAGTAGCAGCAACCACATTTCCTCTGTCCGGGCGTTGCATCTCAAAACCAGCCTGATAGTGCATAGGCCGCTCAGCTACTTTAAGTGGAACACTTTGCTGAATAAATGATGGCGATGCGAAAGTAGGCTCAGTTTCCATTTGCTCAACCTGCAGAGGGGTATCTGAAGCAACTCCGGGGCGATCATCAGCCAATGATTTATGTAGCGTGCGAAACAGAAAATCATGCACCAAGCGTCCTTCACGGAAACGCACCTCATGCTTGGTCGGATGGACATTGACATCCACCATCACCGGATCAAGCTCCAGATAGAGTACATAGGCAGGATGCCGACCGTGATAGAGCACATCCTGAAAAGCCTGTCGTACGGCATGCGTAACCAGCTTATCTCTGATCACCCGACCATTGACGTAGAAGTACTGCATATCAGCCTGACTGCGGGAGAATGCCGGGCGTGCCACCCAGCCATAGAGCCGTAACCCGGCGGCCTGATGCTCCAGAAAGATCGCATGTTCCAGAAATGCTTTACCAAGCAGCTCGGTAACCCGCCGCTCCTGTTCACTGCGCACCATTGCCGGAGGCAGTGAAATAATCTCCCGCCGATTGTGCTTCAGAGAAAAGCCCACATCAAAACGAGCCAGCGCCAGACGCTTAACCAGCGTGTCGATATGGTTGAATTCTGTCTTCTCTGTCTTGAGGAATTTGCGCCGGGCAGGGGTATTGTAGAAGAGATCGCGCACCTCCAGCGTCGACCCAACCGGATGCGCTACAGGGGTTGGCTCCTCTGCTCCAGGCATTAGCTGGAAGGCACAATCCTCCCCCTGCTCATGGGAGGTCAGTGTCAACCGCGAAACCGAGCCAATACTGGGCAGCGCTTCACCCCGAAACCCCATACTGTTGATCCGTTCCAGCTCTTCCAGACTGGCCACTTTACTCGTGGCATGGCGGGAAAGCGCCAACAACAACTCATCATGATGAATACCCCGGCCATCATCACGCACACGCATCAGTTTGATGCCGCCCTGTTCTATCTCAATCTCTATCTTTTTTGCACCTGCATCCAGGCTATTCTCTACCAACTCTTTAATGACGGAAGCCGGGCGCTCAACCACCTCACCAGCGGCGATTTGGTTAACTAAAACGGATGGAAGTATTTGGATATGCATAGACTGATCATTTTGCCACTTGCGCGGTTTTCAAACTAGCGTGATATATTACCTAAGGGGAACTATTCAATAAGAACAGAATTATTTAGTAACTTAGCTATGCCAAAGAAGTTAATTAAACGCTATACGCCCGATAAAGAGACCATTCGCAACCACAAATACCTGCGTATATTTGGGCGACTGCTCCATGATCCAAACCTGTGGCATCTTAACCGTCGCTCAGTGTCAGGGGCCTTTGCTGTGGGACTGTTCTGGGCCTTTATCCCCATCCCCTTTCAGATGGTAACCGCTGCCGCTACCGCCATCCCGGCGCGAGTTAACCTACCCATATCTGTGGCTTTGGTGTGGATCACCAACCCACTGACCATGCCACCCATGTTCTACTCCACCTACATAGTTGGCACCTGGATTCTTGATGAACCACCACAAGAGATTGAGTTTGAACTGACAGTCGACTGGCTGATGAACAGTATTGGCGGCGTCTGGCAGCCACTCTATCTGGGCAGCCTGATATGCGCCATTATTGCTGCAACGATTGGGTATGCTGCCATGCGTGGCTACTGGCGCTGGCATGTGGTCAATCACATGAAGAAAAGAGAGGAAAAACGCCAGTCTTCAAACTAATCCTGGAAGACCCCATCATCCAGATTCAACACCCGGTCCATCCGCTCTGCCAAGGTATGATCATGAGTGACCACCACAAAGCTGGTGCCCTGCTCCTGATTTAACTCCAACATCAGCTCATAGACCTGCTCCGCTGTATTGCGATCCAGATTGCCTGTAGGCTCATCTGCCAATACACAACGGGGATTATTGACCAGCGCACGGGCAATGGCTGCACGCTGCCTTTCTCCACCGGACAGTTCACTGGGTTTGTGCTCAATACGCGCCGCAAGGCCAACCCGTTCCAATATCTCTGCCGCTCGCGCCCTGGCCACCGGAACCTCAGCACCACCAATGAGTAACGGCATGGCCACATTTTCCAACGCGCTAAACTCAGGTAACAAATGGTGAAACTGGTAGACAAAGCCCAAGGCCTGATTACGCAGGGCGCCACGTTCGGTCTCACCCAACGCAACCATATCAACCCCATTAATCAGCACAGTGCCAGCAGTGACCTGATCCAATCCACCAAGACAGTGCAGCAGGGTGCTCTTTCCCGAGCCTGATGAACCGACAATTGCAAGCCGCTCGCCTGCTCCCACACTCAGGTTTACGCCTTTCAGCACTTCGACCCGCAATGTTCCATCTACAAAGGTACGCTCTAGATTACGACATTCAAGCACTGCCTGATTACTCATAGCGCAATGCCTCCGCCGGTTGAGTTCGCGCTGCTTTCCAGGCGGGATAAAGCGTAGCCAGTATGGTCATCACAAAGGCACTGATGCTGATCAAGCCAACATCACCCCAATGCAGGTCAGAGGGCAAGTCACTGATGTAGTAGACGCTGGCATCAAGAAAATCATAACCAAAGGTGGTTTCAACCCACTTCACCAGCGCTTCCAGATTCAGCGCCAATGCAATACCCCCAACAATGCCCAACAGGGTGCCAATAAAACCAATCATCGTTCCCTGCACCATAAAGATGGCCATGATACTGCGTGGAGATATCCCCAACGTGCGCAGAATGGCAATATCAGCCTGCTTGTCTGTCACCACCATTACCAAGGTTGATACGATATTAAAGGCTGCCACCGCCACAATCAGGGAGAGAATGATGCCCATCATGCGTTTTTCCATCGCCAGGGCGCTGAAGAAATTCTGATGCTGACGCGTCCAGTCGCTAATCCGATAAAGCCCCGGCAGATCATTCGCCAACTGCCGTGATACCTTAGGTGCCAGATAGAGATCATCCAGCTTCAAACGCACCCCTGTGACGGCATCACCCAAACGCTGTAGCTTGCGCGCATCCCGCATGTGTATTAGCGCCATACTCCGGTCATACTCACCCATTCCAACCTCAAACACTCCCGTCACGGTAAAGCGCTTGAAGCGAGGCATAGTACCCGTTGGAGTAATAGTGGTTTGTGGTGTAACCACTGTCACTTTTTCACCAGGGCTGACACCCAGTACATAAGCCAGCTCTTTACCAATAACGATGTTATATTTTCCAGGTTGCAGATCTGTCATGGTGCCAAATTCCATATGCTCAGCGACATCTGAGACATTTGGCTCATGCTCAGGCAGAATGCCGCGCACTACTGCACCGCTGACATTTTGCCCATTGGCCAACATCACCTGCCCCTCCACAAATGGGGCCTGGCCAACAACATTGGGATGACCTTTCGACAGCTTGATAACCTCTTGCCAGTTCTCAAGCCCGCCACGCACTGATGTAATCGTGGCATGAGAAGCCATGCCAAGAATCCGCTCACGAACCTCTTTATGAAAACCATTCATAACGGAAAGCACAGTGATCAGCGCCACCACGCCCAGCATGATACCCATCATTGAGGTCAGCGAAATAAAGGATATAAAATGGTTACGCCGCTTGGCACGGGTATAGCGCAGACCAATAAAGAGTTCGAGGGGTTTATACATAGCCGCGCATTAAACCATATTACTGAGGGATTGTGACTCCTAAGCCAAATAGATTCCTCCTTAGAGTCGCATTTATTGCAACATTGAGAGCCTGATCTGGATACAATTGATGCGCAAGCAGGGCTGCGACATTTTGCCGCATACCAGCTGCATCTACCCTACCTTATACTACTAGTCCCTTCGAGCCTTGTTGCACTAACACTATACCTATGATTATCAAGCGATTTCTCCTGCTACTCTTTGCACTTTACACCCTAGTGCTAACAGGGTGCTCTGAGGGGCAATTTACAATCAAAGATACCTGGATTGCCGAAGCTCCCCCTGGTGTGATTGCTCAGGCAGGCTACTTGACCCTCGACAATGATACATCCAAGCCAATGACCTTGGTCAGCGTAACAAGCGATGCATTTGAGGATATTCAGATTCATCGTTCAGCACATGATGAGGCCACCGGGCTGGTGACGATGATCCATGAAAAGAAGGCAGATATCCCTTCACACAAAACACTGCAATTTAAACCAGGTAGCTATCACCTGATGCTGATAAAGCCAAAATCAGCACTAAAAGAAGGCAATCAAGTAGCCATGAACCTGACCTTTGCTGATGGCACCGAATATAAGATCACTTTCGCCGTGCGGCGTGAAAAATTTACCTTATAGAGCAGAACTTTGGTTATCACGCAAAAAATCTGGATGGGAGCAACGGCAATCATATTGGTTGCCGTTGTTGTGGTTGGTGGTCTTCAGATTTGGAATCAAACGCCTAAAGACATTTTGGCGACAGCGACACTGGATGCCAACTGCAACCTCGAAGCTGGATCCTGTGAATCCCGTTTCCCTGAAAATGGGCGAGTCACTTTTTCGATTTCACCACATCCAATTGTGGGCCTGAAACCACTGCAACTGAAGGTTCAGACCGAAGGAATGGAAGTACAGGCTGTGGATGTCGATTTTCGTGGCCTGGGCATGAATATGGGGTTTAACCGGCCCCGTCTGAAAAAGATATCTGATGGGGAATATGCCGGTACAGGCACTTTATCAGTCTGCATTCTGGAACGTATGACCTGGGAAGCGACAGTTCTGGTAAGCACCCGTGATGGTGTCTTCGCAGCCCCCTTTCATTTTGAAACCATTCGGCATTAAGACAATGAAGAACCTTAATACGGTCATTATTGTTCTGGTTTTAGGTGCCTTGCTGGGCTGGATTATATCAATTTCAATGCCAGCCTCAGACAAGCCTATCAAGCTACCAAATGCTGTTGAGGCTGCACCCACAGGGGGTGATTTTTCATTAACATCAGCAGATGGTCCATTTCGACTACAGGATCAACGCGGCAAGGTGGTGATGATCTACTTTGGTTACACCTTCTGTTCTGATGTCTGCCCAACCAATCTGGCATTGATGGCACAGGCTTTAAATGCCATGACGGATGGAGAGTTGACGCAGGTACAGGGGCTTTTTGTCAGTGTTGATCCAGAGCGCGACAAAGTGGAAACGCTGAAAAAATATGCCCACCACTTTCATGACACCATGCAGGGTGTAACAGGCTCTCCAGCTGAGATTGCTGAGATTGCCAAACGCTATGGGGCAGCCTACCGCAAGGTTGAAGGTGAATCTGAAGGTGGTTATCTGGTTGATCACTCATCCAACACCTACATCATTGCGCCCGATGGATCATTGCACACTATTTTGCCGCATGCTGCACCCGCGCAAGAGATATTGAATATAACCCGTAAATTATTAGCCGAATCATAGTTTCCAGATCACTAAATCTGGTATTGCAATTAAGTCATTGTTGGAGAAACACACATGAAAAAACAGCCATCCAAATCTATCCTTGTTGCCTCATCCCTTACGCTGGCACTGCTTTCAGGTTCACTGCTGGCTGATGCTGCAGGCGACATCTCCATCAGTGATGCCTACGTGCGAGCAACTGCTCCAGGCCAGGCAAACAGTGCTGCTTACATGAAACTGCATAATGGCAGCATGCATGCCTACTCTGTAGTTGATGCCGAGGGGCATGCCGCCAAAGCCATTGAGTTGCACACACATGTCAAGGCCGGTGACATGATGAAGATGCGCCGCATCGATAAAATTGATGTGCCAGCTCATGGTGACGTTGCTCTAAAACCAGGTGGACACCACATCATGCTGATTGGTCTGAAGCAGGCAGCTAATGAGGGCGACTCAATCCACCTTTCACTGGTTTTTAATGATGGCAGCAAAAAGATGGTCAACGTCCCTGTGAAGAAGATGCAAATGCAGATGGGATCACAGGATCATCAGCATGACATGCATAAACCCGCACCAAAGAAGATGGACCACAGCCAGATGCATTAATCTGCATATCGGCTATCTGACACAGCTTTATAAACAGATCCAGGGATGGAGCTACCCCCTCCTTTACCCGCGCTTTTGTGTCCTGTTGATTCTTTAAATTCGAATCATTCACAAATCGCTCAATTCATACCCGACAATAAGTAACGCCGGCCTGTTTTATCAGATAAACAGCCTGATTTACCTGATAAACAGCAGGATTTATTGCACCAAATAGCTTATTATTAACCCACATGGAAGATGTGGTTTTGACTGGCATGGAAGCAAGGATATATAGAAATAAATGGCTGGACAGGAGAACAACAAAATGGAAAAGCCATATCTGTTAATCGTAGAGGAACAGAATGAGGTAACCTCTTTGGTTACAGAGATCACAACCATCTCTGATTTTGATATCACTACAATCTCTAATGCTACTCATTTACGCAAAGCATTAGTAGAACATACCTTTAGCGTCATTATTATTGACCTTTTCATGCCGGAATCTGATCAATTCAAATTGATCATTGATTTAGCCGACATTCGTTGCCGGTCTTCCCTCATTTTTGTCAGTGGGAAGGGCAATATGCTTTTGGATGTTGCCAGAAAGATTGCGCAAGCTAAAAAACTTAATCCGATTGGACTCTTGAATAAACCTATCCAGCCCGAATCACTCAAAGAAATTTTGAATAAAGCCATCTAAAAAAGCCCAGTACTGAAAAAGTAAACGGCACACTTCCGCACTCATAATACAAATAAATTCATTTCCTATTTATACTTAGTCTAATCTTCTCTCTTCTAGCAGCAGTGTTATAACCAGCTAATATGAAAATCTATCTTGTAGGTGGTGCCGTACGTGATCAGCTATTAGGGCTACCAGTGCATGAGCGCGATTGGGTAGTTGTCGGTGCCACAACTGAAGAGATGCAAAATGCTGAATTCCAACCCGCAGATACAGATTTCCCCGTTTTTATACACCCCAAAACAGGGGAGGAATATGCACTGGCCCGCACCGAAACAAAAACAGGTGCAGGTTACAAAGGATTCACCACTGACTCCCGCCCAACAATTACACTAAAACAGGATTTGGCTAGGCGCGACCTGACAATCAATGCATTGGTTGAAGATGAATCAGGCCAACTCATCGACTATTTTCAGGGCCAGAGGGATCTGAACACACGGCAATTACGTCATATCACTCCAGCCTTTGTGGAAGACCCTGTACGGGTACTCAGAGTAGCCCGATTTGCTGCCCACCTGGGAGCACTGGATTTTAAGGTTGCTCCAGAGACACAAGCCCTAATGGCGCAGATGGCTCAATCAGCGGATCTGCAAAATCTCAGGCCAGAACGTATATGGCGGGAGATGCGTAAAGCACTGCTTGAACCACAACCCTCCCGTTTTTTTGATGTGCTATTCCAATGCGGAGCCTTAACTGCGCTGATCCCTGAATTAGCAACAGCTATCAAAGAAAATAATACAGATTCAATACCATTTATTGCACTGCATAGAGTCACCAAACAGAGCGACACTCTTGCTGTTCGCTTTGCTACAGTCATGTACCCCGCTGCAAAAGCAGTGGATTCAGTAGAAGCATTTTACAGTAGGCTACGAGCAGAAAAAGAGTGTAGTGATTTGTTGGATCTGGTCGTTCATTTGGGGCCAGCTTTTGCTGCTTCAGCAGATGCAGAGGCAAAATCTCTGCTGGCCCTTTTGGAAAAAGCAAAAGCACAGCAACACGCTGCACGTTTCCAGGATTTTCTATTGGTTTGTGAAGCATTGTGGCCAAACGTAGCTAAAGCTGCACTCCAGCAACTAAAATTGGCCCTGGCAGGTATGAATGATATTGTTCCCAATGATCTGCTTGCAGAGGGTTATCAAGGCCCTGAGTTGGGAGCAGAACTCACCCAGCGGCGTGTTCGAGCCATTACAAAAAGAGTGACGGATATTACCCATGATTGATTTTGATGAAGAGCTGGATCTGTGCGGCTTGGCCTGTCCACTACCCACCTTAAGAGCCAGCAAGGCATTGGCAGGCATGGAGTCCGGTCAGGTGCTGCACGTTATTGCCACTGACCCTGGCACTGCAAACGATATTCCAGCCTTCATCAAGAACAGTGGCAATAAATTATTGGAATTAAGAGAAGAAGAGGGGAAATTTTACTATTTACTCAAAAAGAAGTAAGAAAAACAAAACCCGTTTTAGATATTAAAACGGGTTTTGTTTTTCTTACTTGCACACTGTTGTTACATAAACGTCCACTTCAGTTGAGCACTGAGCATATCTACACTGGCATCATATTTTCCATTAAGTCCACCACGCACTGCATTTTCAGTATCAGTGAGAGATTTGTTAATTCTTGCATCCTGCACGAAGAGGTGGGCATATCCAATATCAAAGCTCAGCTGGTTGGAGTATTTGTAGCCCAACCCAACTGCCAGCCAGAGGCGATCTGCACCAGGTACTCTTGGTGAGCGAAAGTGAGCATTTGGAACAGGGGTTTCATCATAGGCAACACCCGCCCGGTAGGTCAGCGTGTCATTGGGCGTGTGGGTGACACCGACTGAGTAACGATAGGTATCTTCCCACTTGAGCGCAGTGACACCATCTGCCTGCAGCGCATTTTCAAATTCAAAGCGAAGCTCTTTAACCTGACTCCAATCTGTCCAAGTAACATCAGCCATAATGGCCCATTGGCTATTCAGATCATGGTAGATACTTGCAGAGAGTGAGGCTGGAAGAGTAACTGTAGACTCTACATCGGTATCAACAAACATCCCGCCTGTACCTGCCTCAATTACACCACCACCCGGAACAGTAAAATTCGCTTTACCTTCAAGGGTGTGTTTTACCTTGGAGCGGTAATGCAGACCAAAGCGTGTCTGATTGCTAAAGTCATAGAGCAGCCCCACATTGTAGCCTGCACTCCAATCATCACCTTTAAGCTTGATAAAACCATCAGCAGCCGTAGGGCCTCCTATGGGGAAGGCGCTACCAAAGCTAACAACATTGATAGTTCCAAAATCAATAGCATTGGTTATTTCAGCTTCAATGTATTGCAGGTTGAAGCCAAGCCCGATGCTAAGCTGATCTGTAGCTTTAAAAGCAATCGCTGGGTTGATATTTACTGTATGTACCTCAGATTTTACGGCATGGTAACGCCCAATCCAGCTACGTTTATACTCTGTAGAAAGACCAAAAGGGACATTAATACCAAGACCAAATGAGGTACCATTTGGGAGTTTACGCGCATAATAAAGATTCGGGATTGGAGCAGCAGCTCCTGCATCACCCCCGTCCTCTGTGCCCAGAGAGGCACCAAGAACATGGGTAGACCCTTTCTCATCAAACTCCGCCTGAGGAACCACAATATGGGTAGCAGCAATAGCTTGTGGCGCTTTGAGATGGGTTAGCCCTGCTGGATTAAAATAGATGGTGGTTGCATCCTGGGCTTGTGCTGCGCTCCCTGCATAAGCCGTTCCCATGCCGGAGACGCTCTGTTCGATCAGCTGGAATCCTGATGCCTGAATTTGCATAGAATAGAGTGCTGCAATAGTGCTGCATGCGACGGCTGTTATACGGAATGAATAAGGGCGATCCTTTCTCATATGTTTTCTCCAGCTTTAGCGTTAATTTATTTTAAACTACTATTTTGAGCTGCTAGCGCTGGAGAGTAAGGTATTTTGATGCTAAGTTCCAGCAGATGGTGTAGACAAACCTTTTACCGCATGGAAAGCTGTGATTTGTTGCACTACTATTTCCGGGTAGATCCAACAGGAGTTTCTTTGCAATGCAGTTTTTAACTCAGTGGTTCAAGCGCCATCTCTCTGACTCCGGAGTGGTATTTCTAGCACTATTCCTGGTAATTGGCTTTGCCGTGGTCATTACCATGGGCGATATGTTGATGCCTGTGCTCGCCAGCGCAGTCATTGCTTATCTGCTGGATGGTGGCGTTGGGCGCATGAAGAGCCGGGGGGTGCCGCATATCGTAGCAGTCTCAATTGTCTTCTGCGCATTCCTCCTGTTTGTCTCTATCGTAATCTTCGGCCTTGTCCCTACGCTATCTCGTCAGGGTACCCAACTGTTCCAGCAACTACCGATTATGATTTCAAAAGGCCAATTGGTTTTGATGCAACTGCCAGATCGTTATCCCGATGTCATCACAGCTGCTCAATTGGAAGAGGTTACGGGCATCATTAGTCAAAGGATTGCTGAGCTGGGGCAGGCCGTCGTCTCAATTTCACTATCATCCGTTGTGGGGGTGATCACAGTGCTCGTCTATGCTGTGCTCATGCCAATGCTGGTCTTCTTTTTCATGAAAGATAAACGACTGATTATCAATTGGGCACTGGGCTTTATGCCTCAAGAGCGCAAGCTGGCAACAACAGTATGGAAGGATGTTGATCTGCAGGTCGCCAACTATGTGCGTGGCAAGTTTATTGAGATTATTCTCTTATGGGCTGTCTCCTTTGTGGCATTCACTATGTTTGGTCTGGAGTATGCCATGCTGCTGGGGGCATTGGTTGGACTGTCAGTCATCATCCCCTATATAGGTGCAACTGTAGTAACAATCCCTGTGCTATTAATCGCTTGGTTTCAGTGGGGCTGGGGCAGCGACTTTATAGGGCTAACAGTAACCTTTTTTATTATCCAGGCATTAGATGGCAATGTGCTGGTACCTCTACTCTTCTCTGAAGTGGTCAATCTGCACCCTGTTGCCATTATTGTGGCTATTCTGGTATTTGGTGGATTTTGGGGATTTTGGGGCGTATTTTTTGCCATCCCTTTAGCAACGCTGGTACAGGCTGTTATCAGTGCCTGGCCCAAACCCGCTGAGCAAGAACAGACAACCAGTGACACCCAAAATTAGATATCACCGGCTGCTGCAGCATGGTTAGCTTGATTTTTCTACCTTGCAGGTATTCATTCCAAAAGGAAGATAGGCTGGGCACCAACCAATTACCGCTGTAAAAAGTGGCACAGCACCAACAGCTCCCCACATATTTTGACTCAGAATACCCCATCCAATAATGCCTATACCAACGGCAAAACGTAATACCCGGTCAACACCTCCAACATTCGATTTCATAACCATCTCCTAGTCTATCTCTAATAAATTGCCTTTATTTTGAAAAGGCTGAAATATGCTACTGAAGGTAATCATAGATACTTGTTTTTGAGGGGTCTGTGACAAAGTCACATTGAATCCAGAAAGAATGGTCAAGCGACATGTAGTCCAGTTGCAACAAAATGTCATATCTCAGTTAATCACATCATCAGCAATCGATACAGCAGGTATTATCAGGTCAGGAATGGCAAACTGGCAGAGTCTGCATTTCATACTGAATTATAAAATCCCAGTGGATTAAAAAGGCTTTCATATGCTGTTCACAGATCTAAATAAAAACCAATATGAGAACTAGCTTACAATTTTCCAAATTCCGCCATTCTAAATCAGATCTAGCCTAAACTAGCATGCAAGACCATTAAGTTTGCTTAAAAATACAAACGATAAATGGCATGCACAAAGCGATAAGTGGCATTTATAAGTACCGGGCATCAACTCTATACTTAAAGCCAAATTACGACCCGCAAAAAAAGTATTTAGAAAATGCACACTAATACCCAAATTATATTGCAGGCTCTATCGTTTCTTAGGAAAATACACGCAAAAACAGCAATGAATTAATAGATCAGCGCCTCCCTAAGTGAACAAACTTGACTCAGGTCACAAATAATGGAGGCAAGTAGATTATACTGATTAAGAAATGCACGGAGCTGTCGATTACCTAATCAACCGTATATAGACAGCAAACGGGCTTACATACTGTACAGTTAGATTGTACTTACTACTGCGGACCAAAGGCTTTTAAGGAAAATAATAAAAAATTGAAGAAGCATTTGCGCAAAAATAGAGATAGGCAAACGGCGAGCTATGACCTCTTGCTCTTAGTAGATATACAGCCTGTGCCTTTAATTTGAATCCAGGGCAAATTGTACGCTGTGGTGGGAATGATAAAAATGCCTCCTAAGCACAAAGACAAGCATGCCAAGTCTAAGAATCGTGGATAAGGATTATTATGAACAAACATCAGAAAAGCAAAGCAGCTGAACTTCAAGAAATGGTTAGTAGTAGCTACCAATCAATACTGGCCTCAATAATTCTGGGCTTTGTAATAGCGCTTACCCCACCCATGCTCTGGGCAATGATGGATAATCCTGTAAATATGGACCACAACCAAGCCGATATCCAGGCAGAGGTGGGCGCCATTCAGATCCCTTTTATCACCAATACTGGCCAAGTGGATGAGGCAGCACTCTTCTATGCTAACACCTTTAGTGGCTCTGTATTTATCACCAAAGAAGGGCAAATTGTCTACTCATTGCCTCAAGAAGATAAAGAAGAGCCTGGTGATGATGGTGTTGCATTATATGAGACCCTTGTCGGCTCACGTGATGCGGCAGTAGAGGGCGAATCTCAGACCCAAACTATCGTCAACTATTTTAAAGGTAAGGACGCAGCTAAGTGGCAGCAATATGTCCCCACGTATGATGCCATCTCCTTGGGCGAAGTCTACCAAGGCATTAACATGAAACTAAGAGCCTATGGCAACAATGTAGAAAAGCTCTTCTTTGTTGCCCCTGGTGCTGATCCCTCACCAATCCGGCTGCGACTGGAGGGGGGAGAGAATCTTAGTGTGGCAGCAAATGGACAGTTAAAGATAGATACCTCAATAGGGTCAGTTCGATTCACCAAGCCAATTGCCTACCAGGAACAAGAGGGAAAGCGCCAAAATGTAGAGGTAGCCTATGTAGTAGAGGGAGAGGAATATGGATTCCAATTAGGAGAGTATGACCGGGATAGAGAGCTGGTGATCGATCCATTATTGGCTTCAACTTTTTTAGGGGGCAGTGGCGCTGATTACTGGTCTAAATTGACTGTTAGCGACTCAGGAGACATATATATTGCTGGGGTTTCCCGGTCATACGACTTTCCTACTACACCTGGTGCTTATACTGGCACGGGTACTATTTTTGTCTCACGTATGAGTGGCGATCTTAAAAGCCTGCTGGCATCTACTTTCATAGGTGGAAGCGATAGAAACGGTGCTATCAACGATATTGCCCTGGATAGCTCAGGGAATGTCTATGTGCTTGGTAGAACAATAGCATCTGATTACCCCACCACTGCCGGCGCTTATGATAGAACCTTTAACAATAGCGTTAATGGTGCCCTTGGAGATGTTGTTATCAGCCGCCTGAGTGGGGATCTTTCAACGCTGCTGGCATCTACTTTTCTCGGTGGAAACAATAATGAGCAGGGTAACGCATTTACCTTTGATGGCTCTGGTGACATCTATGTAACAGGACACACAGAATCACCTGATTTCCCAACAACTTCAGGCGCTTACAATGAAGCTTACAACGACAGTTACGATGTATTTGTAAGCCATCTAAGCGGTGACTTAACCACACTTCGAGCCTCCACCCTTATTGGCGGTACAGCTAACAGTAGTGAGTCCGGTTTGGATATAGTCTTGGACGGGGGGAAAGTCTTTGTTGCCGGTTATAGCGTAGGCACAACGGGTATGCCAACTTGGAATAATAGCTATCCCACCACCGCTGATACCTATGATACAACTTCGAATGGACACCGCGATGCCTTTGTCTCTCGTCTTAGTAGCGACTTGACTGCTCTTGAGGTCTCCACACTGATAGGAGGAAATTCTCATGATAGCGCAAGCGCACTTACCATAGACAGCACTGGCCGCCTTTTCGTAGCGGGACTCACTGCTTCACAGAATTTCCCAACAACCACTGGCGCTTATGATGAAGTTCATGGTGATGATGACAAAATTTTTATTCTACATATCCACAAAGAACTGAATACACTACATGCTTCTACCTTCCTTGGTGGCAGTGGCAAAGAACTTAAACCAGAACTTATGCCCGATACCGCTGGTGGTTTATATGTCGTGACTGAGACCACATCAGCCGATTATCCAACCACCGCTGGCGCCTATGATGAAACCCACAATGGAAATTCTGATATCGCTGTTTCTCACTTGAGCGGGGATCTCACCAGCCTCTTGGCATCCACCTTCATTGGCGGTAACAGTTACGATAGAAAACCTGCATTTGCCTTAAGTAGCACAGGACAAATCTATGTAGCAGCAGAAACAACATCAATCGACTACCCAACTACCCAGGGTGCTTATGATGAAACCCCAGACTCTTGCTGGGGCAACCTTGCCATCACCAAACTCACCGCCAATCTCTCTGCTGGTGCCGTGGGAATCACCAGAAACCCTACTTTTGGCTTAACTACCAGCGAAACCGGAACAACTGCCAGCTTTGATGTTACTCTCGATACCCAACCAACAGCCAATGTCACCTTGAGTCTCTCTTCCAGTGACACCAGCGAAGGGACTATTTTCCCAGCATCTCTGACCTTCACCCCAGCTAACTGGGATATCCCACAGGACGTAACCATAACTGGAGTAAATGATGATATTAAGGATGGCAACCAGACTTATACCATAATCACACAAGTGGTCAGTGCTGATGGGCACTATAATGATGCCAACCCGCTGGATATCGTAGTAATAAATCGAGATGCCAACCTGGATACCGATGGTGATGGTGTATCAGATGCGCAAGATGCTTTCCCATCAGATCCCAATGAAACCATAGACACTGACAAGGATGGTATTGGTGATAACGCTGACACAGATGATGACAATGATGGATTAACTGACTTAGTAGAACAGCAAGCAGGCACTGACCCAAGAAATAAAGATTCGGATAATGACGGTTTAGATGATGGCTGGGAGATGGAAAATGGAACTAATCCATTAGATGGTGTTTGCCCAGCCTGGGTCTGTGGTGGCTCGAAGCATTGGCTTTATGAGACATCACCCACAGAGCCAGAGCCAATGACTCCATAGCTATTACTGCACAAAATCAGCTGGAGAGATACGCCATTATGGTCAGCTAGTTCCAGGCTCTTTGCCTAATCCACTGAGGCTTTATGGTTCAGCGTAGAATGCAATCATTGTAGGTTGTAATGATTCACACCTCGTTATAGCATTTGCCTTAACGAGGTGTTCTGCTTTAGCAGACCCACACCACTGACTGCTTTTGTAGGATAAGGCATAATGGCTTAAACCTCAGCATGGGAAACAGATCTCTCCCGTTAATACACAGCCTCTTTCAAATCACAATGCTCACAAGCATATATAGCTCATCGCTGAGCCATTTTCATTTAGATATTTGTTCTGAAAACCTCTTCAAGGTCATATCCGTAACTTGGGATTGTGATGAGTCCTGCCAAGTCTAATGTAAACCACCATACGTAAGCTGCAGGTTTTTAATCTTCAAATATACCCGTTGGTTTGCCATCCAGGCTTTGGCTGTTTTTATCTTCCCAATATTGGGCAATGCCATCTTCGCCCTTTTTCTCTATCCAAGCGGTTAGAGTGTCACGTTGACCGGCATAGCTGTAGAGAGGGACGCCAAAGCCGCATGAGGTGTGTACCAGTTCAACATCCATCTCAATCAGTTGACGGGTTCCAGCTGTATCAGGGAAGCGGCTGAGTAACTCCTCCCAATCATCATCCCGAGGATGGATGGTACGGGCATGGCCGTAGAGACGGAGGATCTTAGGATCACCCTCAAAGGCGCAGAACATAATGGTCATGCGATTATCTTCCAGCAAGTGTGCTGCCGTCTCATTACCGCTTCCGGTGTAATTCAGCCACAAGACTTTGTTACTGTTCAGGATATGAAAGGTATCCAGCCCCTTGGGGGAAAGGTTGAGATGACCACTTTTAGGGGCAGTGGCAACAAAAAACATCTGTTGCGCCTGAATGAATTCCTGGTGTTTTTTATCTATCTCGGGATATTTTTTACCCACAGGTATCTGTTTCCTAAGTTTAGCAATTTAGCGGTGGATTACAGTCTCAATAACACGATCATGCTCAAAGTAGACTGTGAACTTCTCATACACCCAGCGGGTAATAGGAGGCTTTCCTATGGCAGGTATCTCCTGCTGGGCCTGGCCATATTTGTTGTACACCTGTTCCATACTTTGGCCACGATTAGGGTGGGGAGAGCTAACAGGTGTCTCCACAATGGAATCTAATAGCAGAGTATCGCCAAGAACCAGAGATGGCATGACGAATAGAGTTGTAATTAGAACCAGCGGTGCAATGCATTTCATGGGAGATGTTCTCCAGTCCGTAGAACTTAGTGGTAAATATAGCATTTCAATCTAACTAACGGAACGGGCAGGTGTTTTTATGTTTCTTACAATAGCGGCCCTCCAACCTTGTGAATTATAGTGTTGTAATAGCTAGCCCATATCATATTTTTTGATTAAGCTGTATTCAGTGCCAATAACCCGCAGTTGTGGATAGCCATGAATAAACTACATCAAAGCCTTAGTGTAGGTACCCTATTACATTTACAACCTGTTGCTCAAAACCTTGAGGGCAGCTTTGATGTGCAGTTGATTGGATACATGCCCGGTGAAAGCCTTCTGGTATCTCAACCGCTTAACAATACTGCTGCCATTAAACTGGTTGCAGGGATGGCTTATCAAGCACGCATCATATCGGGTGATTCCACCTATGCTTTTGAGACTGAAATCGTGCGCGTTTGCGAGCAGCCATATCAATATATGCATCTACGGTTTCCACAAGGAATACAGGGTGTTACACTGCGCCGTGCGCAACGAACCAAGATAAACGAGTCGCAGCTGGTTCTCAATATGCAGGATGGCTCAGCGACGCTATCAGTAACAATGCTCGACATCAGCCCATTGGGGGCTTGCTTAGTCTCAGAGCAGCCTTTAGGCAAAATGGGCGATTTTTTCTGTATTGATGTGCAGCACAAATCAACAGCCGACTCGCTGACATTTCCCTGCACCATTCGCCATATCAATAAAGCGGCGGCAAGGGGCGCCAGGCCTGCTTATTATCACGGTGTTGAGTTTTCGAGATTGGATACGAAGGCACTAAATTTTATTACCCATTTTATTCGAGACAATGTAGCCAAGCAGAGAACAGCTTAGCACCATATCTCCTCATAACCAGTAATAGATAAGGCAAAAATTTATGGACAGCAGTAACTCAGAAAAGAAATCTCTCATGCAAAAACTGACATCCCCATGGGCACTGAGCATTGCTTCCGTGGTATTGATTGGGGGCGCAGGTACACTTTCAGCACTGGTAGCAGTAGGCATCCTTCCGTAGCGTAATACACTTCTCCGGTTCCCTTCTGTTCACCATACTTATTTGCCACGCTGAATAGCATTAACTATTCACTTTTGACAGGTATGGCTATGACAGAAGTCGTTGTGCCCTGCTCTTGTGAACTAGGCGTCACCTCGGGTTCCACGGTTGCTGTTTCATTTGATTCAGCAGCTGTAGCCTCTTCCGCTTGGGCTTCTTGCCCTATCAGTGGTATCTCTGTTGCCTCTGGCTCGACGGGCACAATGGGTATTGGCTTAGGCAGCTCATAAGGCGTGATCTTTATCAGTGCCCCCATTAATGGATGGTCGATAAAGTGTAGTTCACCGCTGCGCATGCGCCGCTGAGCCTGCATACGGTATCTATTATCTGGCAGTGGCTGTTGCGTAAGACCATCCTCAAAGGATTGCTCATAGGATGAATAGGCCGGGCTTTGCTTTATCCGGTTCAGCAGATCCAACTCTACATGCAGATAACGGTTCACACTGACGCGGATTGTGCCTTCTAGATCAATGGCTTCTTCTGTTGTGGCAAAATTTTCAAAGCCGCTTATTGTTTCGATTTCTGCAGGGGGCTGGGATGTTCGCAAATAGAGTAGTTTTGCATGCTTTGAATCTGTGACCGGTTGTCGCCACGCAAGATGTATCACAGGCTGTAGAATGTTGCTGCGCTGAAGACGGCGGAATTCAGTTTTCAGTCTGTATTCTTCTTCTGGGATCAGTGTATACGGCACAGGCAGTCGCTGCGCTACCGGTACCGGTACCGGTACCGGCAATTCAGACGCATCAACTGGTGCAGCATCACCTGAATCTGCAATATCTAATCCATTCGAGGTTTCAGCAGGCTGAATCTCAGCTGCCAAATCTGACTGTAGTGGCTGGGCATTATAAAAGTCAGGCGCACCAGGGTCAGAGGGCCATACTTCATTCAGGCTGGCAGGATGAAGGTCACGGGTAAAGACAATAACCTCAACTTCATACCAGGGGAGCTCCTCTTCTGCCAGAGATGGAGCGGCAAACAGCACGGCATAGAGCAAAATGGGTATCCAGTAGCGAAGCTTCATATCATGGCCTGTGTAAATGTAACGGGCAGTTTACTGCCTGCCTGCAATCTGGTCGAGTAGGCTGGTGACCTGTTCGATACGTTTATTACGATCAGAAAGGTCTTTGTAGAATTTGAGCTTATTACTGCCATCCAATTTGAACTCTTTGGGGCGCGATTGAATAAGCCTAATCAGGTGCATGGGGTCAATCTTTGGTATCTCCTCAAAGAGGATACGGCCACTTTCGGGGCCAGCTTCAATCTTACGAATACCAAGGGGTTGAGCCTTGAGTTTCAGCTCAGTGATGCCAAATAGGAACTTGGTTTGCTCTGGAAGCAAACCAAAGCGATCAATCATCTCGACCTGTAGTTCACGCAACCCCTCTCTTGAGCGGGCACTGGCAATACGTTTATATAGCACCAAACGCGAATGCACGTCCGGCAGATAATCTTCAGGCAGCAGGGCTGGCAGTTGCAGGTCAATCTCAGCACCATGATCCAACGGACGATCCAGCTCAGGTTGACGCCCCGCCTTCAGCGCTTCAACAGCACGCTCCAGTAGATCTGTGTAGAGGCTAAATCCAATCTCATGGATCTGGCCACTTTGATCATCACCCAACAGCTCACCTGCACCACGAATCTCCAGATCATGGGTAGCAAGGGTAAAACCGGCTCCCAGCTCTTCCAGGGACTCGATAGCCTCCAGCCGTTTTTTCGCATCAGGCGTCATGCTCTTTGCTGGAGGGGTGAGCATATAGGCATAGGCACGATGGTGTGAACGCCCTACCCGGCCACGCAGCTGGTGTAGCTGCGCCAAGCCCAGTTTGTCTGCCCGGTTGATGATAATAGTATTGGCACTGGGAACATCGATACCACTCTCAACAATAGTGGTACAGACCAGAATATTAAAACGCTGATGGTAAAAATCACGCATGATCTGTTCCAGCTCTCGCTCACGCATCTGGCCGTGTGCTGCCTGTACCCGAGCACCGGGCATCAGCTTTTCCAGTCGGGCAGCCGTATTTTCAATGGTCTGTACTTCATTATGTAGAAAATAGACCTGGCCACCGCGCTTAATCTCTCGCTGGCAGGCTTCAGTGATCAGGGTATCACTCCATTGACTGACAAAGGTTTTGATAGGGTGCCGGGCAGCTGGTGGAGTAGCAATGATAGATAAGTCACGCAGCCCGGACATCGACATATTTAGGGTCCGGGGGATAGGTGTGGCTGTCAGGGTCAACAAATCCACCTCGCTACGTAGCGATTTCATCCGCTCTTTGTGACGCACGCCAAAGCGGTGTTCTTCATCAATGATAGCCAGCCCAAGCCGCTTAAATTTTATATCGGGCTGCAATAGCTTATGGGTGCCAATAACAATATCCACACGGCCTGATTCTAGCCCGGCAATAATCTCTTTCTGCTGCTTTGCTGTGCGAAAGCGTGAGAGACTTTCCACCCGCACCGGCCAGTCAGCAAAGCGATCAGCAAAGTTCTGGTAGTGCTGTTGAGCCAGTAGTGTGGTGGGTACCAGCACCGCAACCTGCTTGCCACCTTGAACAGCACAGAAGGCAGCACGCATTGCCACCTCGGTCTTGCCAAAGCCTACATCACCACAGACCACGCGATCCATCGGGTGGGGAGACTCCATATCTGCCAGCACACTGCTGATGGTCTGCCCTTGATCAGGTGTCTCTTCAAACTCAAAAGCAGCGGCAAAAGCAGCATATTCATCGCCCTGCTTTGGATAAGCAAAACCTGGATTAGCAGCACGCCGGGCATAGATCTCCAGCAGCTCTGCCGCAACATCATGCACCTTCTCCGTCGCCTTGCGTTTGAGACGCTCCCACTGCTCACCACCCAATTTGTGCAGTGGCGCCTTATCAGGAGAGGCACCAGAGTAACGGCTGATGAGATGAAGAGAGGAGACCGGCACATAAAGTTTGTCACCCTTGGCATACTCCAGGGTGAGAAACTCTGTCTCCATCCCTCCCACATTGAGCGATTGCAGTCCCAGATAACGGCCAACGCCATGATCTTCATGCACTACGGGTGCACCAATATGCAGCTCAGTCAGGTTGCGGATAATCTGATCAGGGTCAGACTCTGAAACCTTACGATGACGCTCCTGCCGTATACGCTCCCCAAGAAGCTGGGCTTCAGTGATAACAATCAGGCCAGCATCTTTCAGCCACAGACCCTGTTCCAGCGGTGTGACAGCCAGCGCCAGCTCAGTATCAGATTCAATAAAGGCCTGCCAGTTATCCAGCACCCTGGGGTTAATATCGAAGCCATGCAGGGTGTCGAGCAGCATCTCACGTCGGCCAGCACTTTCAGCAATAAAGAGTATTCGCCCTGGTTTGCTGGCAATAAACTCTTGAAGGGCAGCCGCTGGTTTTGCTGCACGGGCCTGGAGCCCCAGGGGTGGGACAGTGGCTGTGCTGAAATTACAGTAATCAGCATAACCTTTACGGCGAGATGCTATTTCATGTCGCTCAGTATGTATGGATGCCCCTTTATTCAGCTGGGCTGCCAGCTCATCTGAGGTAAGGTAGATCTCTCGAGGTTTTAAAATGGGACGTTCAGTATCATACCGTCGCTGCTCATAACGTGTTTCAACCTGCTCTAAAAACAGCATTGATTGATCCCGTGCATGATCTATCTCAATGGTGAGACACTGTTCTGGCAGGTAGTCAAACAGATTGGCTGTCTGTTCAAAAAAGAGAGGCAGATAATACTCCAGACCGCCTAGCGCATTGCCCTCACTGACTTCACGGTAGATGAGGCTACTTTGTGGATCTCCCTCTATCTGTGTGCGATAGGCTTGGCGAAACTGCGCAATGCCCTGTTCATCAAGTGGGAACTCACGGGCTGGCAACATCTCCACCTGTTCCACCTTATCCATTGACCGCTGTGTCTCTGGGTCAAAGGTGCGGATGCTATCGACCTCATCATCAAACAGATCAATACGAAAAGGAAGCGGGTTACCCATGGGAAAGATATCAAGCAGTGATCCACGGACAGCAAATTCACCATGAGTCATAACCTGAGAGACACACTGGTAACCTGCAGACTCCAGCCGCCTGCGCGTCTCATCCAGGATGAGCATTCCACCTGTTGAAACCAGAAAACTATTGGCATCAACATAGCTGCATGGAGGTAGACGCTGAAGCAGAGTACTGATGGGCACAATCAACACTCCCTTGCGGGTAGTGGAGAGTTTATAGAGCGTTAACAGCCGCTGGGAGACCAACTCTGGCAGCGGTGAAAATATATCGTAAGGCAGTGTTTCCCAATCTGGAAAGTTAAGGATCGGGAGGTCGTTTTGTCCCAAAAAGAAAATCAGCTCCTGCTCCAGATGGGTAGCAGACTGAACATCTTCAGCGACAACCAAAATCAATCCGGGATAATTTTTTGCCGCTGATGCAATAGCTAAAGCTGTGCTACTGCCGTATAGCTGCCCCCATTGAAGCCGTTCATTGGGCTTGGCCGGAAGAGTGGGGAGTAAAGGACTGGATAGGTTTGCTGATGACATCTAGGCTGCTTCTGGTGGAGAAAGTTTTATTCAGAAAGCCGTACATTCTCGCATATTCAGATGCAAAACCTCTCAGTTTTTCTCAAGCCCAAAATCATAAA
>Ga0316192_10000284_pt1 | contig 35655 bp, 28 predicted proteins | sample MerIslwburrow_MG_FD_204931 | JGI IMG/M metagenome (GOLD analysis project Ga0316192, IMG submission 204931) | Coastal sediment microbial communities from Maine, United States - Merrow Island worm burrow | ecosystem: Environmental > Aquatic > Marine > Coastal > Sediment | place: USA: Maine...
TTGCTGCAATGTGCAATACGGAATCGTGGTGTACGCAGGACGGCCGGAGCACTATAGGTTGTCGCGTTTGCGAGTCGATTTTGTACATGGATGTGCAAAATCAATCACGAGGTAGCGACACAATCAATTTGGAGCTGCTTGCACAGCATCCTGAAGTAAACGGTATTTCACCACAAGGGAATGGTGTTCTGACTAATTTTGGTGAAGGGACTTACCTGTGTGTAAAAGCCTTTGCAAAGACGGCAGAAGCAGCTGGTTCTGTTGAACCTGAAGCTCTAATAAAAGCGCTTGAATGGGTTTCTGTAAATGGACCACAGGGTGAGGTGGTAATGGATGCGCTAACCCATCATGCCCGAGTTAATAGTTATCTGGCACGCTGTAATTACGATGGCACCTTCACGGTTGTTGAGCAATTCGGCATGATAAATCCAGTCATACCTGATCGTTATAGAAGTCCCAATATACCACGAGCAACAAAACAAAAATCTACTCAGCAGTTAATTAACAAGAGCATGGCAAAGGAAGGGGTGCTGACACCAAACAATCTAAAAGAATTAAGTAGCAATACAACCGAACAAATTCTGGCAAAGGCTGATATCGCCATTCTTGCGATTAACGTGAAAAGTGAAATCATTCAAGCAAATGAAGCAACGGTAAAGATGTTTGGTTATACGCAAAATGAAATCATTGGGTTATCGCTAAATGAGCTGTTACCACCACGGTTTCGTCATGGGCATCATCACTTTGTCCAGTCCTTTGTTGATTCATCTGAGCAGAATAGAGATATGAGTCATCGCACTGAAATTGCAGGATACCGCAAGGATGGTTCCGAGTTTCCTGCATCGGCTACTATCTCTAAATTTATGTCGCCTGATGGCTGGATTATGGTGGCGAGCTTGAAAGATATATCCAAACAGAAAAATATCCAGGAGCAATTACAATGGCAGGCAACCCATGACCCCTTAACTGACCTTCCAAACAGAAAGCTGATGCAAGACCGCTTAATTAAAGCATTGGAACGATCAGAAAGAAATGGGCAATCAGTCGCTCTGTTCTTTCTCGATCTGGATAATTTTAAACTGATTAATGACAGTTATGGGCATACGATTGGTGACCATCTGCTAGTTAAGATTGCTCAGTTGCTCATTAGTCATATCAGACCGGGTGATACTGTAGCAAGGTTTGGCGGGGATGAGTTTCTGGTGTTATGTGAAGATGTTGCTGATGCTCTAATGGTGGATCAGATTGCATCCAAACTGGCAGAAGTTTTTATGCTGCCAATGATAGTGGGAGATCAAAAGTTTTATATAACTGCCAGTATCGGTATTGCGATGGCACAGGGCCTGTCTCATGAAGCGGAAGCACTGATAAGCAATGCAGATACAGCCATGTATGCAGCTAAAGAGCGTGGACGTAATCGTTGGCAAATCTATGATGATACCCTTCGTCATCAAATGATTGAGCAGCTGTGCATAGGGAATGATTTGCGGACAGCTATTGCTAATGATGAGTTCTACCCTGTATTCCAACCAATCATGGGAGCACAAAGTCAACAGATTGTTGGTGCAGAGTTATTGCTGCGCTGGAAAACAAAACGTGGTGAGATTTCACCTGCTGTCTTCATTCCTATAGCAGAGATGACGGGGGCAGTCGTCCCGATTGGTGAGTGGGTTTTCAGCCAAGCCTGCCAAGCCAGTGTTCAGTGGCAGCAGGTCATGCAAGATGAAAGTCTGCCCTATATTTCTGTAAATGTCTCTGCCCGTCAACTGAGTGAACCAGATATTGTACAAAAATTCATGTATCTATTGGGAAAGTGGGGAGCCAATCCTGCGCACATTGTGCTTGAAGTAACGGAAACAGCGCTGATGACTGATATGGAACTGAGTCAGGATGTGTTGCATAAATTTAGTAGCCTTGGGCTGAAGATTGCAATTGATGATTTTGGTACAGGCTATTCATCACTTGGTAAGCTGATTCACTTGCCGATAGACAACCTAAAAATTGATAAAGTTTTTGTTGATGAGTTAGGCAAGCGCAAGGATAGCCATGCGGTCACTGCTGCCATTATTAGTATGGCTCATGCGATGGGAATGCGTGTGATTGCAGAAGGAGTAGAGGTTGTTGAACAGCTTGAGATATTAAAAGATCTCTCGTGTGACACTATACAGGGCTACTATTTTTATAAGCCTATGCCAGCATCAAATTTTGAAGAACTCTTATCAACCCAGCGTGATATGTTAACTATGCAAAGGCAGGAAACTAGACCATCAGTGCTGCACTGATTGAGATTTAAATAGCCTGATTAGCTGTTTTCTTATATCGAATTCTGTGCCTTGATTTAGAATAGTTAGCCCTGGGTTGGCTGGTGTCAGGTAGCCAAGGTGGCTCTCTCTCCCGCTGGTGAGAAAGCTGTTGATGGCGACTTTATAGCGTTTGCTCTCATCTATGGGGCTGCCATTAATAAACCATTTGCCATCTTTGTATTCGGAGTTGGCAGATTGCAGATAGCCGCCGGTACCGATGCGTGCCACTCCTTGGTCGAGCACCTTTTTCAATAGCACGCCTGTGAATTCAGCCAGTTGTATATGGTCACTGAATGGAAGCACGCGAATGACATCATAGACGGTGATTTTCCCAGCTGGAAGAGTATCATCAATCCGAATAGCTCCGCTGTTGTAGAGGGAGAGCTCTGCTGTGGGGTGGGGCAGTAATAGCGCTTTGGCGAGGAGCCTGGTCAGGTTGGTTTGGCCATTACGTACACTAGCTTCCAGTCCGTCCAATGATTCTGTTGTGGTAGTGACTGTCTCTTCTGGGGTTAATCCCTCTGTACGAAAAGCATCAAATGCAATTTTCACCCATTTATCAGCCGCTGCTTTTACCGTTGGATCTTCTACCAGGCTGCCATTGATGGGCATGAAGGTGGGTTTAATCGCTGTCTCGCCTGTTGCAGGATCAAAATAGAGATCCACGATATAGACTGACCGGACGTTAGCATCACCTTTCAGCAGAGGAGTAAAATTGCCTCGCCAGCGTTGGTAATTAATGTGTTCATGGCCACCAAGCAACAGGTCTATTTGCGGATAGGTTTGTAGTAGAATCTCATCATCACTGAGAGATTGGTGGGTAAGGGCAATCTGGAAATCACTTGTATCTTGTAGCTGTGTTAATTGTTCGCTCGCTGTCTTTTTAGGATCGGTGTAGCTGACATAGGATGGCTTGTTGACTTCCAGCGTTAGGCCAAAAATACCCAGTCGGAATGTTTTTCCACTCTTCTCATCTTTAAAGGGGATAATTAGGTTCTTTTTGACACCCGTATAGGGCTTACCATTGGCATCAAAAACATTGCTGGCGATCCAGGTAAACTTGGCTTCATCCATCCGTTTATAAAATTGCTCCTCCTTAAGATCAAACTCATGGTTGCCGAAGGTAGCGTAATCAAGTTTTAGTTGGTTAAGTACATCTACCATCTGCATTCCCGCCAGTTGGTCACCCTGATAGGGGGCTGTGCCAATGGCAGAAGGGCTAAATAGATCACCACCCAAGGTAGTTATGGTGTTGGGGTTCTGTGCTAATAACTGTTTGCGCAAGGTGGCAACCCTTGCCAGTCCTCCTTCAGATCCACCACTAACTGGTGTGATTTCGTATACATCATTAAAGTGGAGAATAGTTACGTGAATTTTGCCATCGGTGCTCTGCTTTGCTTTTGTAGTAACACAAGCACTAAATGAGCAGAGGATAAATATGCTAAATAAGATAGCATGTGATTTTTTCATGGCCGTTTCCTAGCGCATCATAGGTGTAGTTGAGAAAAGCCAAGGGCGGGCATAATCTTGGCTTTTCTCATTAACTCAGTTATTTGTATTCTCTTTTCCTATCTATCAATAATCCGGATGGCCCTTTGGCGCAATGATGATTAGCTTACGTAATCGTTCAGCATGCTCAGTAGTTCTCTTACGAGCATGTCTGCGGATGAACATGTAGCCAATAATAATTGCTGCCACAGCAATACCAAAGCATGGATATTGAATAACAGCCTTTTCTATGAATCCATCAAAAAATTTTGGTGAAATATATTCCAGAATATCTGCCATAAGTCCACTTGGCCCTTCTCGGCCTTCCGGAGCAGTTAATGGTACACATTTCCAATACCAGACAAAACCGAGAACAGCTATAGATAGCTCTAATAAAATGCCGTATAGCCATTTCCGAAATTTGATCCAATAATTGATTTCTTTGTGAAATAGCTCCCAATGAGCATCATGAACTACTGGACTGGGTATGGTATTACCTTGTGTGTCTGCTATTTCAAAGCTTTTGGGTAATAGGGTAGGTGCATAGTTAGCTGTTCTAAGTTTTAATCGAGATATAACACTTTCATGGATTTTAACTTTTGTATTTGCCTCCTTACACAAGGTTTCAATTTCTCGTGGATGGTAGCGGTAATAGGTAGCAAAACCTTGGCGAGAGTCGTACATGCGCCCATGGACATTGGCATCAGCCCTTGCGGACTCTAAAACCCCGTCCTTAAACACAATGCCATTGATATTCTCCAGCATCCAGGAAAAAGTCACATTGGCCAAGCCTGCTCTTTCATAGCCACCTCCAACATTAGAATGCATGCCAGTAAACCAAACCTGCATAATATCGACATTCTTTGCATCAGGTAGTTCTTCATTCCATACTTTTGGCCAAAAGGCTGTGCGTTCATCATCAATTGCCAATGCTTGATAGGCCTTGGCAACATTGCTGGTTAATTCGTAATTATAAAATTTATGGGGAATAAATTTATTTGATAGAGCGCCTAATGCCTTAAAGGCCATGCTTAACAATCTTAAACCTACGCCAGCTATGTCTGTGCGTTCTGGAAAACCTAAAGCAGATACAGTATCCCAAACACCAATAAAAGTAATTTCAGGGGTTTCTGAGTGACGTTTGAGATCAGACAACAGATTTGAACGTTCAGATGGCTTCGAATAGGCTTTCATAGCTGTTTTGACATCAAGCTTTAGTTCTTTATTACCTTTTCCTCTCCCATCAATCAATCCGCAGGCATCAATGAATCCATTAAAAGCACGAATGGTGGCAGCGCCGCGGCTGAACCCAAACATATAAATACCATCACCTGGATTGTAGTGACGGGCAAGATATTCATAAAGGTCGCAGACATTGGTTTTAAAACCAAAGCCTAATCCTCCCGACAAAGCCCTGATATATTTATTGGTTTGTGTTCCTACACCATTATCATAAAAAACAATTTGCTCTATATCCTGATGGTGTAAATCAATGGCATTGTACATTTTGTAGACATTGCTATCGGGTGTATATCCACCCTTATTCCCCGTGCCGTCTGCGCATAGAATTATATTTTTCATTATGCTCTTCCTTTTGATTGCTATTTGTTCTGCCTAATGACTCTTTTTAGGACATGATATGGGTTTGAAGTTAGTGGTGAAACAGATGCCAAATTCATGTTTCGTTACGTGTAACCGTTTATCTTTCAGTTCAGCATTGTTATTTTTAACCCATTGAACTGCATTTTTTGCATCAAGATTGGCAGGTGGAATATTAAAGCGCTCATACAATTCCTGTGTTTTACCAAAATATTCTTGTGCTGTATTAAAGTCACATGAACCATGCTTTTCCCACTCACCCTGTAGCAGGCTTGTACCTGGGCTCATGCATAAATATGGCTTCAATGTTTCAAGGCTCAGTGCCTCAAGATCACCCTGGCAAAAGCGTGGATGCTCTTTTCTAAAATCATTAATATATGCTGATTTTGACTCTCCCCAGAGACCATGAATTACCCACCCAAACTCGTTTGGTGATGAACATTGAAAACGTACGTTATTTAAGTTACCGCGCTTTTTTTGATAATCACAAAAGCTTGGTGAGTTTGAGTAAACCAGCAAGAAAAAGTCTGTAGGTATGTCGGAATTTATATAATCAACTTTATGGTCATAGTCTAAGTTCAACCACTCTTCATCTACAATGCAGTCTGCTTGTGTGGTTAAAGGAGCTGCTTCAGCTTGGTAGCGCTCTCCTGAATCAATTTGCCTTGCTTGAGAACAAGCAATATTTAAAACAACTAAAAACAAAAGAATAATTTTTCTCATGTTTGTTAAACCTTAAATTTAAATGAATTAAAATTATAACGTTCGCAGTGAGGGGCTTGCTGGAGCAGCGCTTGGATTGCATTTAAATGAGTGCAATGAATGCGCAATCTGAGCAGTGCGGAAGCCAGCCCCTCTCTAGGCAATGAATTATTATGACTCCTCTTCGCCTATTTGCTCTGCTGCGGTTGTAATCCACTTTCTTCCGTTGGCAGATTCGACGTAATACACAGGCTTTTCATTACGCAGCATATCTGATAGATAAACTGCGTTTTCTTTCGGTGGAATCCAGTTTACATTTCTCCAAGCACCGTCTATTTGATAATGAAATATAAACCATGGACGTTCTTCAGCTAGGTCGTACCTAAGAACATAGTTTTTAATCATGTAAACAGCCATAACAATCTCCTTATTTGTATGCCGAAATTATGTAGTAACTGACTCCCTCTTTGTCCTGGCTTGTCACAGGCAACAAATCGTTGGCGAGATTACTTTACTCATCCTTGTTTGTATAACGCCAGCAATAAGCTGACTACCGTAGTGGGGTTTAGCTTGTACAATAATGAAGTGAAGCGTAACGCACAAGCCGCACACCTGAAAAGGTGGGTAATCTTTCCATAAGGTTTAAATATAGATGCCGAGATATATAATCATTAACTAATACTTTGCATTTAAATATGCACTTTTGAACCTGTTCATCATCTCATTAAGTATTAATGCCCACAAACCACATAGAAAACCAGGGATTCACAAAAAATGCATCATCATAAATGGTATGGATTTTAGTGATATATCTTTAGTTTGCTATTACTCAAAGAAGATATGAGCTTTAATAATGATAATGAGATACCAAGTAGTGGAGAGTAATGAAGCATATGACTAGACCAGCTAAGCAAGGCTCGCAGTTGGCTGCCATGATTAGGGGTGCCATATGGGAGGTACAGTTCTCTGAGCTGCCCCGCTGGAAGCAGTGGTTGATTAGAGTAGTACGCATTGCGCATCTGGTGATACGCGACCTGATGGGGGAGGGGCTTACACTGCGCTCCATGAGCCTTGTTTACACCACACTGCTCTCAATGGTGCCGCTGCTTGCGGTTAGCTTCTCTGTACTCAAGGGGTTTGGTGTACATAATCAGATTGAACCTATCCTACTGAACCTGCTTCTCCCGCTGGGTGAGAAAAGTAGTGTTATCACAACACAGATCATTACTTTTGTAGAGAATACCAAGGTGGGTGCGCTTGGCACGGTGGGCTTAGTCTTGCTTATCTTCACCGCTGTCTCGCTGGTACAAAAGATTGAGCGGGCTTTTAATCACACCTGGCGGGTTACCCAACACCGTCCGCTGGGTAACCGCTTTAGTAACTACCTGAGTATTATCCTGATTGGGCCGGTATTGATCTTTACCGCTATTGGTATTACCGCCACCATTACCAGTCATAGTCTGGTGCAGGAGCTGATGGCCTACCCAATATTGGGTGCTTTGATTCATGCTGGCGGGCGAATGATCCCATATTTATTGGTGATTATTGCTTTTACCCTTGTCTATATTTTTGTCCCCAACACCAAGGTAAAACTGAAATCGGCTTTTATTGGCGCCTTGGTGGCAGGTCTTTTGTGGGAGAGTGTAGGCTGGGGCTTTGCTACATTTGTAGCCTCTTCAGGGCAGTACACAGCGATCTATTCGGCACTTGCCTCGCTGATTGTTTTTATGATCTGGATGCAGCTTAGCTGGCTCATTCTGCTTATTGGTGCAAGCATTTCTTTTTATCACCAGCATCCAGAACACCACACTCTGCAGAGCCATGATCGATTGAGTTCTCGGCTGAAGGAGAAACTGACCCTGACAATCATGGCATTAATCACCAAAAACTATTATGAGAAACAGTCGCCTTGGACAGCAAGGGCTTTGGCGCAGCACCTACAGATGCCGTTAGATGCTATTACGCCGCTTTTGAAAAGTTTAGTGGCTAATGAACTGCTTGTGCATACTGATGAACCTGTCCCTGGCTTGTTACCCGCTCAAGCACCTGAGAATTTGAAACTTAAAGATATTATCTCAGTTGTTCGCTGCATTGATGAAAACAGCCATTTCAATTTGGATCGTTTGCCAGAGAATGAACGAGTGGATAATGTTTTCAATAACCTTGAACAGTCTATGCAGGAGAGCCTGCATGAAGAGACTATAAAGCAACTATTGCCGACTGAGATGCGAAAGACATAATCGACCAAAACACAAAAGTGCCTACTTGGTTTCTTGGTGGTCAGTACATGCTATTTCTACTCGGTTACGTCCTTTTTCTTTGGCCTTGTATAAAGCTTTGTCTGCTGCGTGATATATGGCCTCTGGAGTCTCTCTGTTAGATGCTGGTGTGATCTTTATCCCTATTGAGGCGGTTACAAAATTTGATGCTCTGTTTTTGGTGTGGGGTATCTTTAAATCCTCTAGATTTCTGCAAAACCGTTCCGCCATGGCAACGAAATTCTGCTCATCGTTTGCAGTTAGGATTACACCGAATTCTTCCCCCCCTAAGCGAAAGGTAAGATCGCTCATTCGCAGAAAACTCTTCTTTAAGATCTCTCCAAATTTCTGGAGAACATTATCACCTTCCTGATGCCCGTAAGTGTCATTGTAGTGTTTAAAAAAATCTACATCTATCATTAGTAATGCGAGATATTTGCCATCTCGGCGTGCACGACTGAGTTCTCGCGGATAAGTGGCATTGAATTCACGTCGGTTGAACAGACCTGTGAGTTCATCTGTTATGGCCAGCAGTTCAAGCTGCTGCTTGTCCGTAATATCCTGTTGAAAGGCAGTGTAGCCTACGACCTCTCCGGTATCCCCAAACCGGGGGGAAATATCGATGTGAACCCATAAAGTGCTGCCATCCTGTTTCTGAATGGGTATCTCACTCTCTCTTGTCTTTTCTTTTTGAATCTTTTTTAAAAGTGATGCGCAGATTGGCCTGGAACATTCTGGGTGGCATATCTCCTCATAGCTTTTGCCTACGATGCTATCTTGAGAGTAACCGCTGACCTCACAGAAGGCCTCACTAACACGAGTGATGGTACCTTCAGGGTCCATATCCAGTGTCATCACGTAATGGTCAATAATATCGAGATGGTGCTTAAGGTTTTGGTTGAGTTTAATGAGCTCTTGATGGGCTGTGCTTAGCTGTAGATGGGCTTTTACTCGTTGCAGTAGCTCAATAGGCTCAAATGGCTTGGTTACAAAGTCTACCCCTCCACATTGAAAGGCTCTTACCTTGTCCCATGTCTCGCCTATAGCGCTGATAAAGATGACCGGGATTTTGCGGGTGGCCTCACTCGCTTTCAGCTTTGTGCACACATCATAACCGTTTATATCTGGCATCATGATGTCGAGCAGTATGAGATCAGGGGGATCGGCCTTGGCAGCCTTTAATCCTAGTCTGCCGTTGGGTGCAACACGGACATGGTACTTATGTCCCTGCAAAACCTCCTGCATATATTGTATATTTGCTGGTATATCATCAATGACAAGAATCTGTGCCGCTTTTTGATTTGTCATGATTGAGCCTCTGGAGAGATAAGTGCCGCTAGTTGGTCAAACTCATAATTATCAACTAACTGTATAAGTTTAAGTGCAAGCAGCTCATCTTCTGCTTTCAGAATATTAAGCAAATCGTGCATCTGTGTAATCTTCCCGGCTGCCAATGCCTGTTCAAAATCTGTTCGCCATTGCTCCTTTAAACTTGATAGATCACACTGTGCCAATGGCTTCCGGAGTGCTGTCGCCTGCTTCATCATGGTGCTCTCATTTTCATACTCGAACTTTATCCCCAGATGCTGTGCCAAAAGGTCAAATAGCTCTGCCTTCTCATAGGGTTTATGCAGCGTATCATCAAATTCATCCAATGATTGCCCGTCGACATGCATCCCCAGTAGACTGGCTGAAACGGCGATGACTTTGCATTTTCGCCCTTCGGGTAGTTCCCGGATTTGAGCTGTTGCTTCATAGCCATTTATGCCAGGTAACCTTAGATCCATGCATATCAGGTGAGGATGCCATTTGGCAGCCATCTGAACGGCCTCTTCTCCGCTCTTTGCTTCCTGGGTCACTAGGCCTACAGGTTTAAGATAGTGTTGCAATAAGAGGCGCTGATCCTCGCTATCATCAACTATTAGAATTCGGTATTCAGGCTGCCCAGCTGCCAGCCCTGTTACTATTTGTTTGGCTGGTTTGGGGTTAATGGCTTGGTCGGCAATTGCTGCTTCAGCCACTTCCAGCGGGATTGTAAAGGTGAACCTGCTCCCTTTTTTGGGTTCACTGACAGCATGGATTTTACCGCCCAAGAGTTCAACAAGATTGCGACTGATAGCGAGCCCCAAGCCAGTACCCACGGTTGATTCCTGACCTTTGAGTCGGACAAACTTGCTGAAGATATGCTCGATATCTTTAGCGGGAATGCCTTGGCCGGTATCTTCCACATCAACCTGCAGGCAACACCTTCCTATAGCATCATCAATGCACTTGGCATGGAATATGATGCAGCCATGGTCAGTATACTTCAGGGCATTGCCCAAGAGGTTAATGATCACCTGCATCAGTTTTTGTTGATCGGTATAGATATATTTAGGTAGGGTTGAATCATGAATGGCTGTAAAGTCCAGCCCCTTCTCTTCTGCCTGGATCCTTATCATTGCTGTAGCATCAGCTAGTAACTGCGGGAGCTCAATCAGATCCCGGTCGATAGCAATCTCACCGGATTCAATCTTTGCAATATCAAGCACATCATTTATGAGCGAGGTCAGGTGCCTAGAGCTGTTAATAATAGTGTTGATATTTTTCTTTTCAGCATCAGTGATATTAGTGCTTTTTGTTAATAACTGAGAAAAACCAAGGATGGCATTAAGAGGAGTTCGCAGTTCATGGCTCATGCTAGCCAGAAAGCTGCTCTTTGCCTTGTTGGCTGCTTCTGCCTGCATTCTGGCCTGGAGGTTTTCTAGAGATAGTTGCTCTATTGTGTGCAAGTATTCTTTAAAAACCTGGGCTGCATCTGCCATTTGGCCGATTTCATCTCCTCGGCCTATGCCAGGTACATCGACTGATTGTTTACCATTGGCCAACAGCCGTAATGCATCCGCCATTTGGTAGATTGGTTTGGCTATATCCCCACCAATCAAGTATGACGCCCCTCCACCGATGCACAAGGCGGCAAAGAGAGATATCAGAATTGCATAATTAATTCTTTGACTGGTTGCCTGATATTCAGCTTGCTGTCGTACCATGAGCTGCTCTTCTTCAGCTTTAAAGTCAGCCATAACCTTGCGAAACTGGTCGATAAAAGCTTTGCCTTTCCCTTCTGCAATCAGATCAGCTAAATCATCCATGGTTTTGGCATTGCCGATCTTACGCCGTAGATTGATCATTGGGTGGATCACTTCAGTATCCCAAGTCACAATGGTATGGCTGATCTCCTGCAATTGCTTTTCCATTTGAGGGTCACCATTGATCATTTTCCTCAAACTTTCTATGGATGCTAAGAACTGTTGCTCCCCTAGTTCATAGGGCACAAGATACTCCTCTTGGCCAGTGAGAAGGTAACCGCGCATGCCAGTTTCCATGTCAGTAGCCAAGCTCAGGAGTTGCCAGGCCTGAATGATCACGTCATTAGTATGAATTAGCACTTCAATGCCCCTTATATCATCTTCCAATAGCCGGTTTCTTTTCTTAGCAGCTGAATGAAAGTTGGTGCGATATTTCTTGTGAACGCTTTGTTCCAAGTCGGTAAAATGCTTGATCTGTTGGCGAAACTTACCGAAAAGTGCTATGCCTCGCCCTTCACCAACCAATTGGGCAATATCGTTCATTGTTTCGGCAGTACCAATGATGCGGCGTAGTGCAATTGCCGGATGAATGACACTGTCATTCCATTCGTGGAGTATGCGCTCGGCCTCCCACAATCTAATACCCTGGCGTGGATTATTGAGCATACGTTTTCTTAAGGCATCCAGTTGATCATAGGTTGCCTGCTCTTCTTTTAGATAGGGTTCTAGGAAATCCTCCTTGCCTGACAGCAGATAGCCACGCATGCCAGTTTCCATATCAATTGCTGAGGCTACAATAGCATTAGCATCGGCTAATACTTGGTGCGTTTGATCAACTGAATCAATGCTTTCGCCCTGAATCTTGATGCCGTAGAGAGCGGTTATAGCAAGAACCAGTAAAAAGAAAAGGGGCAAAAAGATACCCATCAGCACCTTCTTCCTCATCTTTATATCTGATAAACGCATCATTTATTTCCTGTATACATAAAAACCCTTCTATATCTAATAGATAGTTGATAGCAAGGAGAATGCCAGCAAAAAAAACAGGGTATATCTAGATATGTATAAGTTTTATGGCAGATTTGGGCAGAACCGGATGAGATCTAGGGCGCAATGTGCAGCTGCTATTGCAAAATGCATGGGGTTTTTATTGCATTTTGCCAGGTCGTTGATTGATGGCAAGGGTATAAACGGATTCTGTAGTATTGGCAAAACAATAAACTCAGGCTGAATGTGGATAATGTGTTAGAAAGCCTATAATTTAAATGTTGGTTCCTTAATATGTTCTAAGGGTGGCGTGGGTTTTGCAGTGTAAATTGATGAGATACCTGATTAATAAGACTCTCATTGAATATTGAATAGAACCTCTCTTCAGTCAGCCTGATGAACATGGAAGCAAGAAGTATGAAATTAAAATTCGCCTCTGTTGTACTCCTGCTTGCATCTGCGTTAATGCTGAGTGGCGTGCTATTTTTTTATCACCAAAAGCAGGAGAATCTTAAGGCAGAGATAACTGAAGATTTGCAGGTTAGAACCCAGAAAATAGCTCGCAGGATTGATCTGTTCCTACATGAAAAAATTGAGAGCGTAAGGCATCTCTCTTCTTTCAATATCATTTTAAAACAACTTCACCAGAGCAATCAGGCGCTCGCTGAGCTTGATGAAAAAGAGAGGAATAGGCAGATTGATCACCTGAATGCCTATTGGGTTGCTACAACCAATGAAAGTTTTATAACATCCTACACGGATAACTCCGTGGCACAGTATCTGATGGGGGTAGCAGCAAACAATCCGGATGAGTTTGGTGAGATATTCATAACCAACCGTTATGGCGTAATAATCGCAACAACAAATAAACTTACAACCCTTGCCCATGCCAATAAGTATTGGTGGAAGGCTGCCTACGATAGCGGCAAAGGGAGAGTATTTCTGGACGATAGAGGTTTTGATCAAAGTGTTAAAGGTTATGTTATTGGAGTAGTAATACCGATTAAAGAGGGAGATGAGGTTATTGGTATAGTGAAAATCAATTTCAATGTATTGGGTGGATTAACCCATGCTCTTTGGCCCATCCAGTCAGAAGATAATGCTGAGGTGATATTGGCAAGGTCAGGTGGGCTGGCTATTCTAGAAAAAGGAAAGCCTCCTCTGAGTAGCTTGGTTCCTGTGGCACTGTCAGCAAATATGAATCCACTTATCACTGAATCTAGAGAGGTCTCCTTTGCCAAATCGGAAGGTGGTGATAAAAAGCAATGGGTTGTGGCTAATTCCCCAGCCCAAGTTTCCTTTGGAAGCGAAGCTGTTGGTTTTGGTGGTGCCTATAGAGCAGCTGATCACTACAAAGGTAACAATGGTGAAACCTGGTTAGTATTAGTGATGTGTGGTCACAAAACGGAATAGTATATGAACTGCTAATGCAGCTCAGAGGCAAGGGTCTGACTCTCTAATGTTCACTACTGCGCTTAAGCTTCTGCCCCAACCCCTGTGCCAGGTTACGGTAGATAATGACGCCGATATCGGGTCTTAGTCGCGCCAGCTCATTGATATCACTGTGCTTAAGTACAGCAACATCAACTTGAGTTTGTGCGGTGGCAGTTGCTGAATGAGGAGTTTGAGTCAGCAGTGACATTTCGCCAAGACACTCACCCACGCTGATGTTACCGATACAGGTGGGTGGATCGCCACAGCAGACCTCAATCTCTCCGTTTAGTAGCAGATAGGCTTCCTCTCCAAGTTCTCCCTGGGTGAAAATCTGTTCTTGTGTATTGTAGCTTTGCAGGGTGCAGCGGCTTGCCAGGAGTTTAATTTGCCCACTGTTCAACCCACTAAACAGAGCAATTTTAGGTATGGCTTCAGCAATTTGTGGATTCACTTGCCGTTCCACAAAGTGTTGCAGGATCATATCTGCAATAGGCTGGGCTTCTGGGATAAGCTCAATACCACTAGTATCTGCGGGCACCAGAAGTCGCACCATGCGGATGCCATCCAGTCGTTCAACCCGGTGGAAGACCATGGCTGGAATATAGGCGGCAGGGAAGTAACCCAGTTCCAGCAGTGTGCGCTGCATCTGTGGGGCGTGGGCGTTGATGTCCACCTCCAGATATTCGATGTTCCACTGTTCTTTGCAATGGCGTTCAAATTCTGTGAGCAGAAAACGAACAGGGCGGTGGGTAAGGCCAATTAGCTCAAAGATGCGTGCAGATTTCTCTACCTCATCTATGGTAAAGCCGATGGCTCCGGCGATCTGGTCATTGGTGTAGGCCAGTAGGTAGTTGGACTGCTGAGCTCTAAGTTTAAACAGTCCGTAGTGCAGGCGGATGGGGCCAAATATCTCCCGGTTGCGCACCCGTCCTCGCTGGAAATGGAGCAGGGTGGTGTAGCCTTTGGTTGTTAGCTCATCCAACTTAAAATCGTTGTCGTAGGGGTAGGCTGAGGTCTCATCATCCACCACGGCATCACACTCCAGACCGCAGTTCTGCATGGCCAGAGCTGCCAGGTGATAAACCTCCGGTATAACACGTGGATTGTTGCGGCGTAGTTTGAAGGCTTCACCAAAATACTGAACCATCAGTAGCAGGCTTTCCCGCTTGGCGAGTAGCAGCTTCATCGGCAGAAAACCTACTGTAGCGAACCCATGGGAGACTGCGATCTTTTGTGCTACAGGATGTGTAACTCGACAATCGACAATGGCCAGCTGTAGTCGATCCCTAATTCGCTCCAGTCGACCTTCCATCAGTAGTTTACCGATGCCCATCCCTCTGGCATCCGGATGTACTGCCAGACGGCCAAATTCACCTACTAGATCCGCATGGGCACCCATCTCAAGCAGGACTGATGCAGTGCCCATAATCTTCTTCTTGTCAGTATCCTTGGCCACCAGCAGCAGGGTGTCTTCAGCAAAGACCATCTTCTTCAGCAGTTTGGGGTCGTAATACTGTGGATGAGAATAATCCTTTCCATAAACAGCAAGAAACACCTCACGAATCTGAGGTACGTCGGACTCTATTGCTTCACGGATGATGATCATCTATTTTTTAAAACCCACTCACCAGCCAGGTTTGCGATAGTGGAGTAATAAGCTGCTCCGGTAGTTAAAGCACTTTCGTCAAAGTCGAAGCGGCTGGAGTGGGCAGGGAAGCCCTCATTGCCGGGAACCTGTCCGCCAAAGCGGACGTAGCAGCCCGGTACATGATCCAGGTAGTAGCTGAAGTCTTCGCCACCCATGTTGGCGTTGGCCAGCTGTCCAACATTGGCATTGCCTACGGCAGTGATGGCTGCCTCGCGCGCGAGTACTGTCATCTCATGAGTATTTATTACCGGTGGAACACCTTTGATGATCTCGACCTTAACGTCGGCATCATGGAGTTGACCCACTGATTCAGCAATGCGTTTGATGGAGCTATGCAGGTGTTTGCGAACTTGTGGATCCTGTGCCCGGATGGAGCCCTCTAATGTGGCATGACCGGCAATAACATTGGATGCAGTTCCGGCATCAAAGCGCCCTACGGAGATGACAGAGGGGTGGGCTGGATTAACCTCCCGTGAGACGATAGTCTGAATGGCCATAACCAGTAGACTGCCAACCACGACTGTATCTACAGATTCATGGGGGCGTGCGGCGTGCGCGCCCTGGCCAGATATTTTGATGCAGAACCGGTCGCTGGATGCATTTACAGGCCCTTCAGTCACAATGACCTTGCCTGCCAGATAGTGCCTATCCAGATGTCCACCAAAGATCAGGGCGACATTTTCCAGTGCACCATTGTCGATCATCGCTTTGGCACCTTTAACGGTCTCCTCAGCGGGTTGAAAGATTAGGCGTATAGGCAGTGGCGGCGGTGGCTGCTGGGAAAGATGCATAGCAGTCCCCAACAGGATGCTGGTATGGCCGTCGTGACCACAGGCATGCATGACACCATTTACCTCGGATGAGAAAGGTAGGTCAGTCTCCTCTTGAATGGGCAGGGCATCCATATCAGCGCGTAGGGCGATATATGGCCCATCTTGCTGACCTGGTATCTCTGCCAGGATACCGGTATCAGCCACATTGGGTTGATAGGAGACTTTTATCTGATCCAGAAATTCGCACACCTTTGCAGAGGTGCGGCGTTCTTTCCAGCTCAGCTCAGGGTGCTGATGCAGATCCCGGCGAAGGGCGATCATGCTTTCTTGGATCTTTTTATCGATGGCTTGCATGGAGGGCTCTCATGTTGAATGAATACCCAGCGCTTTTGCGCTATTCCTACTTATAAGATAGATCCGCTTGTGGTGTAAAAGCAATGCAAAATGTGTAAAAAATCTCTTTAAATGATGATAGCTCGATTTTTACAGAATAATTCACATTAGCGACAGATAGCAGCAGAGTAGGGGGCAATGTTTGATTTGGTTTGTTTATGTGCTGCTACATAGTTCATTATGCTGTCAGCCGTTAATTTGAAAGTGGTGGATATGTCCATCCCGGCACTCTGTAATCCTCTAGCTGTCCATTTGTTGCAGGTATTTATTAATGAGAAATTCCCTACAGCCTTATAAAACTGACTATCACCATATATGCCACTTTGTAGCTCCAATATTTCACCTTTTTTATTTTTGTGGAAACTATTTGAAATAAAGCTGATAAGTGATGAATACTCAGCAGAGCTGAGGCACAATTTTATAACCCGGCTATTTAGAAAATATTCATTAGCCTTTTCAGGTACAGCGACTGCATGAATAACAGATTCTGTTGGCCATATGATAGCGCTTAGCGTTGTTCCTATTGTTGCCTTTTCTGCTTGATAGAACTCTTTATCACCCCAGCCAAACTCAATATATGGAGTATCGCCAAACCTCTCTTTTAACCTGGGAAGCTGAGCTTGGATTTGCTGTGCAGGGACAACAAATCCAGTATGCCAGTCATGGCTTACTACATATATTTCTTTCTCTCTTTTTGTGTGGCTCTCATCAACAGGTTTAACTGCATAGGACTCTGAAAAGCATGCAGAGAGCAAAAAGGGGATAAGTAATGAAAATATGATTTTCATTCAATAATTCGTAATGCTAAATAAGGAATAATATTAAACATGAATATACATATCTTGAAGAATGCCATGCCTGCATAATGGATTGCATCAAACTTTTCTACTGATAGTGTGAACCATCTTCCATGCATTCTATAAACCCAGTCATGGGCTAATGCAAAAAATATAAACCACCAGAGCAGTAGTGCAAAATTAATTGCAGAGCACCAAGCTAGCGCATCACGAATTATTTCAACTGTCATGGTCTATTCCCCTAAATGTTCGTTGATAAAATCAATTATAGGTGGCCAGTATGCTGATCTATAAGTGCTCTGCAAATTGTTATGGCCTGCACCTTCAATTTTTACAAATTTCTTTTTAGTTTTTGCGGCATCAAATATTTCCTTGCCCATTGAAAATGGAATAACACGATCACTTGTGCCATGTATAACAAGTAGAGGGGCTTTTATATTCTTTATCTTTGATAAGTTGTTAAAGGCGTTACCAGCAAGTGAAGATAAGACGCCTAAACCGGTTGCTTTTGCATGTGCTTTACCACTGGTTAGCGGCGTTATAAGAATTAAGCTTCTGATGTTTCTGTTGTTTGAAACCTTCAGTGCGGTAGCAGTCCCTATTGATCGCCCAAATATAATGATGTTGTTTTGAGAAAACCCTAACTCTTCAGTGGCATATTTAAATACGGCATTGCCATCCCGATATATCCCTTCTTCACTTGGAGAGCCTTCACTCTTTCCATAGCCGCGATAGCCTGCACCGATAACGTTGACCCCAGATTTTTGTAACTGAATTAAGTCAGGTATTCTGTTATAGATGTTGCCAGCATTACCGTGAAAATAAATCAATATCTTATCTGAGCTAGCCAAAGGAAGATAAAGACCTTGGATTTTCAGATGATCTTCTGTGTCAGTGAAAAACTCTTCAACACCGGGTGGCAGGCTGTTTTGGGATAATACATTTGTACTATCTGGATAGAATGCCATCTGGTTGACTATAAATTTGCATCCATACATAGCTGCTCCAGATATAACTATAAATGCTATTAGTAGAGTTCTTTTCATTTTATATTGAAAGTAATCATCAGAATTCTTGCGCTATTAAAAAGGTGACAGAGTTATGGTTTCAGCATTAGTAAAATCAAGGGAGATGAAGATTGATTTTATATCTACCTATAATAGGGTCGTTTCCCATTTTGCGAAACAGTTATGCTGGCGCATCAGGGCGGTGCTATGCCACAATAAGGCTAACAGTCTGAATTAAAATGGTTAATCTCCAGGTGTCTTTGATAAAACAAATAGTGTTGCTGGCTCTTCTTCAGCTTTTTCTGACCTCTGTTTATGCTGCGCCTCCCCAGGTGCTGGGTTATGGTGTAAAACCATGTGAGGCATACCTTGAAGCCTATGAAGGCTGGGATGCTGGTTTGGAGGAGCAGATTGAACAGTATCTACACTACCGTGGTTGGCTGACAGGTTTTGTTTCGGGCTTAAATCTGGCAATGGGTAAGGATGCATTGCAAGGCGTTGAAGTTTCTGGGGCGATGCGGCGCATTCAGCTCTATTGCGATGAAAAGCCTACGGATGACTTTTTTACCGCATCCATGTCGTTGATTAAATTACTTTCCAAGTTGGAGCAAGATGAAGCAGGGTAGTGGTTGGCTCTGCATCACTCATAAAAATGAAAATTGTCTCATTCAATACCAATGGCATTCGTGCCCGTCCCCATCAGCTTTTGGCACTTAAAGAGAAATATGCGCCAGATATTATCGGTATCCAAGAGACAAAGGTGCAGGATGCTGAATTCCCAGAAGCTATGATTGAGGAGCTGGGTTATAACGCAGCTTATCATGGGCAAAAAGGGCATTATGGTGTTGCTCTGTTATCAAAGCAGCAGCCAATATCAGTGCAACGAGGATTTTCGACTGATGAAGATGATGCCCAACGGCGATTTATTGCGGGCACCTATAGCACACAGGCCGGCGAGGAATTTACGGTCATCAATGGCTATTTTCCTCAAGGAGAGAACTGCTCCCATGAGACAAAATACCCTAACAAACGCCGGTTTTATGCAGACCTTTTGAGCTTTATTGATGAAAGCTTCACTCCCAATGACAGGTTGTTGGTGATGGGGGATGTGAATGTTGCGCCATTGGACATTGATATCGGTATTGGCCCAGCCAATGCTAAGCGCTGGCTGCGGGAGGGTAAATGCTGTTTTCTGCCCGAAGAGCGTGAGTGGTTGCAGAAACTGACGGATTGGGGGCTGCTGGATACCTATCGTGAGCTGCATCCTAATGTTGATGATCGTTTTAGCTGGTTTGATTACCGCAGCCGGGGATTTGAGCGCGACCCTAAACGAGGGCTACGTATTGATCTGATTCTTGCAACACAACCATTAATAGAGCTTTGTACAGATGCTGGAATAGCCTACGATATAAGGAGTATGGAGAAACCTTCTGATCACTGCCCGATATGGGCAACTTTTGCGGACTGACAATGGGTACTTATCAAGACAGCACATTTCTTAATGAGTGGCACGGTAGTGATAAGGAGCTGTTGAAAAAGGAGTTTGGACTGCTGGGGCATGAGCTGGCAAATGCAACCATTTTGCTGGCAACCTATATTCATAATGAACTTGGCGGCGAAGCTTTTGTATTGTTTCGTCAGAATGGGACGTTATATGAGGTTAATGCCAGTCACGACTCTATGGGGCTTTTGACTGACCAGTGGGAACCGGAAGAGACATTCCTGGAAGCTCTGCGCTATCGCCTTGAACAAGGACGCTTGGGACGTGCTGCAGATAACTCTAATTTGTTTGCAGATGAACTCAGTTTTTTACTAACCGAGTTGGAAATGGGCACATTAATTTGAGCATATGATGGCCTCTGCGCTGTTCCGCTTCTACGAAGAGCTGAATGATTTTCTCCCGCCTGCTCAACGCAAATGTAATATTGCATTAACCTTTTCTCCACCGACACCCGTTAAGCATCTGATTGAAACCATCGGTGTACCTCATACTGAGATAGAACTGATCCTAATCAATGGTGAGTCTGTTGGTCTGAACCAGTTGGTGGCTGATGGTGATCGGGTTAGCGTCTACCCAATGTTTGAGTCGCTGGATATATCTCCCCTGTTAAAAATCAGAGAGCAGTCTCTGCGTGAACCCTGTTTTATTGCAGATGCACATCTGGGCAAGCTGGCTCGTTATCTGAGAATGCTAGGGTTTGATACCCTCTATGATAATGATCTGGGTGATCAGTCATTGGCGAAAATCTCGGCTGAGCAGCATCGAATCCTGCTGACATCTGATCGGGCACTACTAATGCACCGCATTGTTACTCACGGTATTTATGTGCGGAAAGGTACCCCGTTACAGCAATTGAAAAATCTGGTGAGTCGATTGGATTTAGCGAATTGCATCTGTCCCTTTAGCCGCTGTATGCGCTGTAATGGCAAACTCAATGCCGTTGCAAAGTCGGTAATTGAAGATGGCCTACAGGCCAATACACGCAGGGTTTTTAATGAGTTTCGCCAGTGCCAGGCTTGTGGGCAGGTCTATTGGAAAGGGAGCCATTATCAACGTATGCAGCAGATAATAGAGGGATTTCGCTCAGACTAAAGAGGCGAGTATGCGATCTCCAGTGTCAGATAACTTCTCTAGTCGTACCTTGCGGATGCAGTTTTCCAGCGCCAAATCAGCAGGAGCCGGTATCGTAACCCGAAGAAAATTTGGTGTATATCCACTCCAGATTGCATCTCCCTGTTCATTTGTCTCGGTTGTGTTTTCGATCAAAACAGAAAACTCCTTTCCCAGATTGGCTTGCTGGTTGGCTTGTTTAAGGCTTTGCCCCAAATCATGGAGCGACTGGCTGCGTTGCTTTTGTGTCTCCCTGTCAATATGCCCAGGTAGTTCGGCTGCCTTTGTGCCGGGTCGGGGAGAGTAACTGAAGATATGTAGATGGCTGAACTTCATCTGTTCAACAAATATCAGGGTCTGTTGCCATTCATCATCTGTTTCACCCGGGAAGCCAACGATAATGTCGGTGGTGGCACAGAAATTAGGCACTCTTTGGCGTGCCTGTTCAATAAGTTGTTGGAAATCTGCTGTACTGCACCGGCGCGCCATGCGACGTAATACTGAGTCTGCACCACTCTGCAAGGGGAGGTGTAGGTGCGGCATGAGGCGGCTGTTTTCAAACAGTGACCAGAACTTTTCAGGCAGATCCCAGGGTTCAACTGAACCCAACCGGATGCGCTGAACTGTGGTTTCTTCGAGAATAGTTTTGATCAGTTGGAAAAGGTCGCTTCCAATATCACTGCCGTAACCACCGATATGTACACCAGTGAGCACGACCTCCTGTATGCCACCAGCATGAAGTTCTTTGATTTCACTAATGATTTCAGTGACAGGTCGGCTGCGCTCTTCACCTCGGGCTAGCGTAACAATACAGAAGGTGCAGCGATAGCGGCAGCCATCCTGCACTTTGATAAATGCGCGTTGGCGGCCTCTGGCCAGTAGTGTGCTTTCGCCTGGTTCAGTGGCTATTGCGGGCATGGCATGGAGATCAAGCTGTTTGGTAGCGATCTCTACCAGGCGGTCTTTGTCTTTATTATCGATTACCAGATCAATGCCTGAAGAATCAGCGGGATCCAGTGAAGCATAGCAGCCACTGACGACCAGCTTGGCTGTGGGGTTATTACGTTGTGCTCGACGTATCAGCTTGCGTGATTTGCGCACCGCTTCACCTGTTACGGCACAGGTGTTTACCACGACCAAGTCGGCTTCATTTAGCTCTTGGGTTAACTCATGACCAAGTGACTGAAAACCTCTACTCCAGGTTTCAAGTTCTGCTTCATTGAGACGGCAGCCGAGGGTTTTTAGATGAACACGCATGTATGGATCAGTAATGATTTTAAAAAGAGTGCAAAGGTAGCTGTGGTTGGAGTTTGTTTCAAGTGTATTGCATATCAAGGTACGTCATAATGCACTAAATTTAGGAATTGGGGTGGTATTGCACCATGTTTGAAACAGATAGTCTGCTTATTGTATTGCTCTTACTGAGTCTCCTAACCTTGGGGCTGGTGGTATTGCTGTGGTCGCGGCTCTCACAGGCAACCAAAGGGCAGATTGACCAAGGGACAGGGCTTGCCCGGATAGAGGAGTTGCTGCGTGAACAGGAACGCGTCTTCCGGCGTGAGCTGGCAGACGACAAAAAAGCTTTAGAGCAGCGGTTTGGTGATGTACAAAAGCATCAGGCAGAAGATGCAGGCAAATTACGAACTGATTTGGTGGAACGGTTTGAATCGCTGCAGAAAATAGTTTCAGAGAATCTGGCAGATGGTCGTTTGGCCCAGCAACGATCACTTTCTGAGTTAAGTGAATCACTACAGAAGGTGCTGCATGAAGGTATTACAGGCGTTGGTAAAGAGGTTAATCAGGTGCTGGTTCGCAACACTAAAGAGCTGGGTAAAAGGGTAGAGGGGTTAACTGAGAGTACAGATAAGCGATTGCAGGAGATCAGTGGGCAGGTAGAAAAGCGTCTGAGTGAAGGGTTTGAAAAGACAACAGAGACCTTTACCAAGGTGCTGACCCATCTAACACGCATTGATGAAGCGCAGAAGCGAATTACTGAACTCTCCAGTAATGTTGTCAGTCTGCAGGAGGTGCTGGCAGATAAGCGTTCTCGTGGAGCCTTTGGTGAGGTTCAGCTAAATGCCCTGGTACGCAATATGTTGCCAGAGAATAGTTTTGCACTGCAATACCAGCTCAAGAATGACAAACGAGTGGACTGCATGCTGTTTCTGCCAGAACCTACGGGTAATATTGCAGTGGATGCCAAGTTCACCCTGGAGAGCTTTCAGCGCATGACGGATCTGCAGGTATCGGATAGCGATCGGGAGAAGGCGAGCAGACAGTTCAAACAGGATATTCGCAAACATATCAGTGATATTGCAGAAAAATATATTCTGCCTGGACAAACGGCAGATGGCGCTATGATGTTCATTCCTGCAGAAGCTGTGTTTGCTGAGATTCACGCCCACTTTCCCGATTTGGTGGAGGAGGCCAATCGGCGGCGGGTATGGCTGGTCTCACCAACTACGATGATGGCGATCCTGACAACAGCGCGTGCTGTACTAAAAGATGCAGCAACTCGTGAACAAGTGCATATTATTCAGCAGCACTTGGGTGCGTTGTCAATGGATTTTGGTCGTTTTCAGGAGCGAATGAATAAGCTCTCTCAGCATATTCGCCAGGCTCATGAGGATGTGGATCAGGTGAATACCTCGGCGCGTAAGATCACCAGTCGGTTTGAGAAGATAGAGAAGGTTGAGTTGGAAGATGCGCCTGAGCCTGCGGTATTGCCAGGCTCAGATACATAGTTGTATTAGTTTGCTGCCTGCCAGGATCCATCAGGCTGGCGGCAAGCAGTACCATAGACAACCTCTTGTTTGCCATCGATGATGGCTTCAGTCGTGTATTCACGACAGGGGCCACTAGATGTTTCATAGGTTTTGGTTGGTGTTACCGTATACTCACTCTCAGTATCAGGGTTTTTCCAGGTTGTACGTTGGTTAGTTGGCGCTGTTTCCAAAGATTGCTGGGCACGGTAACGGTCATTTTCATCCATTTGCTCGCCAATAGAACTACCAACATATGCACCTAGTAGCGTTCCAACAATAACAGCTGCTGTACGGCCAGATCCTCCACCTACCTGGTTACCAAGCACACCGCCGGCAACACCGCCGAGAACTGCACCAGCCTCCCGTTGAGTCGGCTCCTGACACCCGATTAATAGTGTGAGCGATATAAGGGTGACAACAGATACTTTAGCTTTCATACGTGTGGTTCTCCAAAACTATGGTGTTTGGCTATTAGAAGCAACCTGTACTCTATTTATAGCCCATATTTTTGAATGATTAGATGAGAGTGACAGCTATTGGTTCAATCTAGAATGGTTAATTATTGCCAGCCAGAAATAAGCGCAGCAATGGTGTCAGATGCTGAATCTGAGATGTCTATAATTTGCAGCCCTGTCCAGTAACTGCAGGTGTCTTTTGCGCGCAGACACCATAGACTTTCCACGCCAAACTCAATGCTGTTAGCACCATCTATTGGTGCTGATAATGGCATTTGCAGCTGAAAGAGTGTGCCAGGCGCAGTGGAAACTGAACCAATAAGCATTAAGCCACCCATGCTGATATTTGCCAGATAGCCGAGTGTTTGCCCTGTATTAACATCAAAGATAGCAATGCTTTCATTGGGCCGTTTTCTGATTGAAACTCTTTTATTTTGCATGGTGGATGCGCTCGATATAAGTCAGCACTATTGATTAACCTGTTTCTAAATATCAGCTTGAAGCAGGTTGTGCATTAAGGGTTTGCTGCAATTTGTCCTTAATTGCTCTATAAGCCTGGCTTACAAAAGGGATCTGCGTGCGTCCCAGAATACGTGCATTTCCTTCACAGAGATCCCGTACAAGGACATTAGCAGACATAACTGTAGCCTGTATGCCATTGTGATCAACAAACATATATTTTTTAGTCGCAGGGCTGTACCAGGAGAGTTTGATGCGTCGTTTGCCTTTGCGATTGTTAACTCGAAATTCGAACCAAGTGCCACATTTTACACTTTCCAGTGTTTGTAACATTTCGAGCTCTTCATCCGTGAACGCAAGAATTTGAGAGTCAATACCCAGTGATTCTTTGGTGCTTTCTGATGTATTTGCAATTGCATCTGTAGCACGCTTTTCTTCTTCTGTTGTAAGCGTTCCACATAGCAGCTTAAATAAAGTGTCGACATCTACTTGGTGGAAGTTGCCCAGGGTAGACAGGCTTTGCTCTATATCTTTACGTAAAACATCAAGCCGGTTGCGGAATGGTATACTGTCTTTTTCATCAGCACCTACATTTAAAAGCTCAAGTATTTCATCGATAATTTGAAGGCTTTCGCGCCATATTTCAGAGTCCTTGAAATTGGGGTCACGTAAGATAATCAGGATGAGTTTATCTGTCCATACGTGTTTGAAAAACTGCAAGGCAATATCTGGGAGCTGCTTGTGCGTCTCTGTGCAATCCTTGACTGCCTGCATTGCCTGAGTTCGGGCATTTTCAAATTTATCCCGACCTCGAGCAGCCTCTTGTGATCTCTTTTCAATAGCCGCAGATTTTTGTTCAAGCTTGGCCGCATGTGCTCGCAGCTCTTGATACAAATCTTCAAATATTTGCAGATTCTCTTCAAAATTAGCCAGGATAGAGTCAATGATTTCCCGTAGGTGAGCATAGATGCCAACATCAAGGTTCATTTCATCTATCCATTGGCTACCCACACGAATCATGAGATTCATAAGCTGCTGGGTTGGATGATCTTCTGATGTGAGGGTGTTCGAATCCAGTATGGCAGCTTTTAGGTAGGGCGTGTGCAGGTGGCAAAGCAGAGTCTTTGCTGTATTGGGCAGCACGGGATCATCCAGCACCTGCTCAAAGAGCATGCCGACCAGTTCGATGGTGTTCAGGTCAGCAGTTGGAATTCTGCGTCGGTCAATACCGTTAAAGAGTTTGTTACGCTCTTCAGTCAGTGTATTGCGCAATCCTTCAATAAAAACCTGGTCAACCTGTAGCCTTGGAATGGCCGTGTGTTGTGGGTCACCTGATGATTGAGCAGCTATGCTAGCTTCAACTGCTCGATCCATTGTTTTACTAATTGATGGCTGAATGCTGTTGATTTGCTGAAGTAGATTGGCTTTGCTTACCATCTCAATAGGTGCTGCACTCGCACCAGATGCAGGCGTTAAAGGAGCATGTTTTGGGTCATTTTGCCTATGACTAATGAGCAATGAGCTTATCGCATTGAGCAGTTCTGAACCGAGTGTCTCAGGTTCAGATGTAGTGCTGCTCTCTTTTTGGGCTGCTTCAGACGTTGGCTGTGTGAGATTTTTATTGCCCTCTGATGGTGTAAAACCACCTCTGTTCTCAGGTGTAGGGCTGGCAGATTTTGATGGTGTATCTGTATGTGGTTTTTTCTGCTCTAGAGTTGCTTTACTGATAATAGATTTCAGATTGGGAAAGATACCTGCTTCTATTAAGAGCGCATTGCAGTCATCGTAGATACGTCCCATGCACTTCATGACATATTTTTCAAAAAGCGCATACATAATAATCTTGGTACGGCTATCAACAGCTATTCTTGTGATTGCAGTTTTGAATGCATTCATGATGTGGAGGGGGCTGGCCGGAAGATCGCGATCAGCCAGTTTTTTTCCACCTTGAATCAAGGTCATTCGCTGGGTGTAAGCGTAGATCTCTTTGTAGTAAATATTATTTGCTTTATAGGCGATCTTTTGTAAAGCAATGCCATCTTCCAGGTCTGTTTTATCAACAAGTGACCATTGCGTGTGCTGGGGAGACGCTGGTTCATCCTCTTCAGGTATTGAAGGGCGCTTATGCAGAAAATTTGCATACCCCTTTGATATCTCTTTCTGAAATGTTTGTTCAACAAGTGAGCGCTTGTCCCGTATATTCAGAGATGCCTCAATAAAGACACTTCGAATGGCATTGCTCTCGGCTTTATCTGCAAATTCGAGTAGCGCGGGTTCAGCATGACTGTACATTTCGCTGAGCAGGGAAGAGAGTTCAATAAGGGTAAGGTCTCTGCATTGCCCTACAACTTGCTGGAATTTAAAGTCTGGCGACTGAATATTTAAGTTTAGGCTATCCATTATTTCTTCAACTTGATGTTGATAAGTGCTTTTTTATCGTCCAATACAGGGGGGTGCCCTGTTAAATCAGGCTGATTAATACAGCTGCTGTCTTAGTATTATGAGTATTCTCCACGGGGGAGTAAAATAGTATTTAAACTCTTTCTAAATAGATATAGTGGTTAATAGATTGAAGCAAGGCCTATTTTTGTTATTTATCAAGCTGTTATCATGCCTTAACAGGCGTGCTGTTTGGTGGTTTGGGCAGCTGGTTGGGCGCCTGTTTACTTGGCTGCCTAATCAGGAAAAGCGATGTGCACGTATAAATATTGAACTCTGCTTTCCTGATCTATCAAATCAAGAGCGAGAAAGGATACTTAAACAAAGCTTGATTGAAAATGTGACAACCATGATAGAGCTACCTGGTTTTTGGCACAGGAAACCAGATTGTGCCCTTGCACAGCTTAATGATCCGGATGGCCATAAAACCTTGGATTCGCTTATGGCTCAGGGCAAAGGGGTCATTGTTGCTGGCCCTCATCTAGGTAGCTGGGAGATTGTTGGGCTGTTTTTAGCACAAATTGCCCCTATTACTACTCTATACCGGCCACCTCGGTATGAGGCTATGGCTGATCTGATACTGCAGGGAAGGAGTCAAACAGGGGCTAAACTGGTTCCAACCGATGCTTCGGGTGTAAAAGCGCTATATAAGGCCTTGCGGCAGGGTGAGATGGTTGCAATCCTCCCCGACCAGCAACCAAAATCAGAGCGTGGAGCTACATTTGCCCCATTCTTTGGAGAGCCAGCGTTAACTATGGAGCTGGTTTCCAGGCTTTCTGCCAAAACAGGAGCCCCTGTTATATTCTGCTTTGCTGAGCGGCTGCCCCATGGAAAAGGTCATCAGATACACTGGATACCAGCACCTGATGATATTAATAATGCAGACCCCGTGGTTGCAGCTACAGCGCTGAACCAGGGGGTTGAGGACTGCATTCGTATCTGCCCAACACAGTATCAATGGAGTTATAAGCGTTTTAGAAAGCATCCTGATGGTAAAACAAATCGATATGCGGTACAAAAATAGCGCAACCACCCCATATCATCTGTTCTTTTCTGCGAAAAAAATGCTATTAAATTAAAGTCTTGCTGTGAAGGAGACGCTACCAGTTCTATAGTTAAAGATTCTAATTCGGTTGGTGATATAACGGATGGGTTATTCAAAAGATAAAAAATGGATCCTGGGTTGTATAAGCGCATTGCTATTACTTTTCCCTGGTTCGCATTTATTTGCAAAGAAAGGGCCTCCACCTCCTCTGGCTGATGCTCGGATTATTATCGATATATCCGGTAGCATGAAGAAAAACGATCCACAGAATCTACGGCGTCCGGCACTAAGATTGCTGGTTGGCCTGATGCCAGGTGGCAGCAGGGCAGGGGTTTGGACCTTTGGTCAGTATGTGAACATGCAGGTTCCACTTGGGCATGTAAATGATGTATGGAAAGCTCAAGCACGGAGCCGTGCAGAGCAGATTCACTCTCGTGGTCTCTTCACCAACATTGAAGAAGCACTCCACCGTGCTACCAAGGATTGGACGGGGGATCCCACACGTTTTCGCAGGGATGTGGTATTGCTGACTGATGGCATGGTAGATGTGTCCAAAGACAGTGAAAAAAATGCAGCCTCACGTAAGCGCATTCTCACCACTATTTTACCTAGGCTCAAGCAGTTAGGTGCCCGCATACATACTATCGCACTTTCAGAGCGTGCCGATCATGATTTGATGAAAAAGCTGTCAACAGCAACAGACGGTTGGTATGAACAAGTAGATTCAGCTGATCGTCTGCAGCGTGTTTTTCTACGAATTTTTGAAGAGGTTGGCAAGCCTGATACCGTTCCCCTTAAAGATAATAAATTCCAGATAGATGGCAGTATTAAAGAAGCCACCCTATTGGTCTTTAGGAAAAAGGATGGTGTTCAACTTACAAAAGTAGTTTCACCAAGTGGAAAAGTCTTTGGTATTAGTACTGCTCCTAAAACAATCACATGGCATCAGGATGAAGGTTATGATCTTTTGACCATGTCTAACCCAGAGCCGGGAGAGTGGAGCATCCAGGCAGAAGTTGATCCAGACAACCGGGTAATGATTGTCACGGATCTCCGGATGCATTCCACTGACCTTGCTAGTCGGGTATCAGTTGGTGAGCGCCTGCCTTTTATTATTCAGTTTAGTGACCAGGGTAAAAAGATTACACGTACTGATTTTCTAAAGATGGTAGCGATTAAAAGTGAGCATAAGATTGGAGATGCATACAGTGAGCCATCACCTATACGGGATGATGGAAAGTTTGGAGATAAAGAGGCACTGGATGGCACATTTAGCGCAATAGTGGGCGAAGGATTGGAATTAGGTAAGAGTGAGCTGATTGTTATTGCTGAAGGAAAAACATTTATACGGGAGCGGCGCCAGGCTTTTGAGGCAGTCCTTCCAGTGAAGCTCAGCGTGAATAAAAAAAGCCAAAATGGCAAAGAGGGTGTTGAGGTCGTTCTGCAGCCCGATGAAAACATCATCATGAAAAATAGCTTGAGCTCCACTGCCTGGCTTAAAGCCAGTGATGGCCAACGGGGAGGCATTATTCTGGTTCCTGATGGTACTGGCAACTGGCAGGGATGGGTGGATACATCCAGCCTAACTGAGCAACAACAACTGCATGTAAGAGTCACAGCTACCAGTCAAAAAGGCAACTGGGTGGAGTTAAATCTTGACCCAATAATAGTTGAGGCTTCATCTCCACCGCCACCACAACCTGTAGCTAAAGAACCTGTTCCGAAGAAAAAACCAAAACCGGCAAAAAAAGAAAAAGCACCAAAAGATACAGAAAAACCAGCGGATAGTAATCTGAAAAACATATTGTTATTTGGTGGTATTAATTTAGCAATAATTATATTGGGTGCTATTGGATACTGGTTCTATAAAAAACGTAAAGGAGATGGTTCAGTTCAGCTGCTTGATGATGAAGATATGGATGGGGATATGCTGAATGATTGAAGTTAGCTCAGTACTGTTTATGGGGCTGTGGGAGCTTGTACTGCTACTGCTAGCAGTGGATGTGATTATTATTGTCCGCTTTATTATAAGGCGCAGGCGAGAAAAGACATCAATAGAGAGACTGGTTACTATAGTTAGACGGGATGCTGAGCGGCGAGAAAAAGAGACCCGTAACCTGTTAGAAAAAAAGTATAGCTATAGTGATGAGCAGCTGGAAAAAGCAGCCAAGAAAATTATTCGTGAAGAAAAACGAATATATCAGACATTAGCTAATCTTTTTACCACACGTGACAGCGTAGCAATTGAAAATTTGAGCATCGCCTTTGAAGAAGCTGTAGAGCCTTATAGGGCGCTTGAGGTTCCCAAACTTATTGAAACAAATGATGCAGATGGAGGGGGAGGGGATGGCAGTACAGAGATAAGACGGCTAAAAGAGTTGAACCAAGCACTCAATGAAGAGTTAAGGGTTACTATGAATACCCTTAGCAGAATGTTGCATGAATACTCAACCATGCTTTCTGAAACAGGTGTAGATAAGGCTGATCCAGATGCGGTTGCTGCACTAATAGCGGGTGATCAAGAATCAGAAGATACATCCTCAGTCACAGCTGGAGATGTAGCTGAAGAGAATGTACCAGATCAGACTACTGAGGCGGCGGCCCCCGCTGAAACAGCACCTCAGGAAATAGAGGAGGTTGTGACGGATGTGCCCAATGAAGTGGACACGGCCGATGATAAAAATCTTGAGAGTGAAGCATTGGTTGGTATGTTTCAAGAAGATGATGATGACATATTAGCGGAGGATGATACTTCTGCTGATCCTGAGGAGGAGACGTTTAACAATCCACCAGAGCCAGAGAGCACATCGACTGAAGATTTACTTGCTCAAGAGATAGAAGGGGTGCTGGACAATCAGGATACTGACTTGCCAGATATCAAACTAAATGAACTGGATATTAAGTCAGCCGAAGCAGTATCAGACTCAGCTGAAGAGAGTCAGGTAGCAGAACCAGAAATAGACCCAACTGAAGAGCTACTTGCACAAGCAATAGGTGAAACACTTGAAGGCCATAAAACCCCGTTGCCTGATCTTGAAGAGATCGTGGCAGAGGAAGCAGAATCAGAAATAGATCCTACTGAAGAGCTGCTTGCACAAGCAATAGGCGAAACACTTGAAGGCCATGAAACACCGTTGCCTGATCTTGAAGAGGTCGTGACAGAGGAAGCAGAGTCAGAAATAGATCCTACTGAAGAGCTGCTTGCACAGGCAATAGGTGAAACACTTGAAGGCCATGAAACACCGCTGCCTGATCTTGAAGAGGCCGTGGTAGAGGATGCAGACCCAGCCGAAGAACCGCTTGCACCTGATGCCATAGAAAAGAACTTACCAGACAAACACGATGCTGAAAAAAAACTCACAGATGAGATAGAAGAAACACTCAACAGCCCCTCAGAAAGCATGTCTGAGGAAGATATTGATAGTCTCCTGAGCGTTACGATCGATACAAAATAGTTAAGCCACATCAGTAAAAGACAAACAAACTAATCACTAAGAGCGCTATCATCAGCACCGGCCAGTAAAACACCTTAATAAGAAAATTATCTTTATAGTGTATTAAGTACAATTTGTTATCAGAAACAAACAGGATTGAGTTTGCTGACATTAGTAGAATAACGATATACATAACAAAATAAAAATACTCTAGATAGATAATGCTATGTGCTGCTACAGACTCCCTTAAATGCACATGAGAAACTATTAGAACAAAAAACAATGCTGCGCAGTAGCCAAGCACACCAGATGTACTAAACCCAAATAGATTGATTTTTTGTTTGTTTTTACTCAAAATTAGCGACACCCCAAATAAAAGAATTGATATAACAAATAGGGGAAGCAGGTCTGAGATAAAAGGGCTAAGAAATTTTCGTTTTACACCAATATTAAAATATAACTCGGGACAACTGTTTTTAGCCCCATGCTTACGATAACCAAATTTTGTGTTATAGGGGATATCCCGATAGCTGAAAAAACTGTTTTCAATATCCCAACCTTCAAGAACAAATTGTTTTTCTAATCCAGGAATGGTGACAGGATCAATTTTGTCGTAAGAGTCAAAATCCGGTATGAGAATAACGCCGCGATTTAAATCTGCACTCCATAACCGCAACCATACATCCTCTCTGTCAAAAGGGTATTTATGATCATCAAACTGCTGGCGTAGAGTGGCTTTAAAGTACCAGCCGATAAGATGTTTTCCATCCTCTTCTGCTGTGAATGCTTGCTCGAGGCTAATGTCCTCAGCTTCTGGAAGAACAATTTTAGGCAAAGATTTTATATTCTCCTTAGAAGAGTGCTTTTGCCAGACATACCCTGTCATAATCACATTGTTTGCACTGGTGAAATTTAGTGATTGAATAAATACGCCTGTTGGGATGCTGTTAATATCAGGATTTGAAGCCATACATTCTGCTAAAGCTGTGTGTACTCCAGCGGATTCAAATACTTTGATATTTGGACTGATATAGCCCATAGATAGATCTTTAACTTGGTTATCATAATCTAAGAATTCATTGTCTGAATTTGCATTGAGTGAGATATTCCATACTGCAATTAATCCTAAAAAACAAAAGAGAGATACAGCTGCTGAAAATTTTATCAAGCTGTGGCTAGCGCCAATATCTACACGGAAAATTATGAATGCAAGAAAAAATAAAAAAGACAAAAAACCTGTAAGTAGCAAGATTAAATCTTCTCTTTTTTCTTGGGCAGCAGGAAGAAAATCCTTACCATTTAATACTAACCCAAGATACCAATCGGTAGATTCAACTGGTAAATAGAAAAGCCAATAAGACTGTCCCGTTTCCTTGCTTATGTAGTTAATTCCAGTTTCATTGGCAGATGTAACAACTGTTTTTAAAATTTCGTCATCCAGCGTATCAAGCGTCTCTTCCATATAGTTTTTGATGGGATGTGAGACAATATTATTTTCTTTTGTGACAATGAAGCCATAACCCGTACGACCAAGATCTAACTCTCCAACTTTTGTACGCACACTTTCCAGAGAGAAGTTCGCATAGATAATACCTATGCGGCCCTGTTTTTTTGTTTTTGCATGAGTGCCATTAAAAGGAGCAGAATATTCTGCTAGATAATCTTGTGCTCCAGTTCCCCAGTATGGCTCCAACCACATTGCTCCTTTTTCCATTGGTAGGTGAAACCAGGCTGTCCGCAGGTCTTGAGAATCCGGCAAAGTGTAGTCATAAATCACATTTTCGAAGATTAATTCACCATTTTTATCTCTTGTATAGCCAGGGGAGTACAGTCTCTTTGTGGCATCATGAGCATATTCGCTATAGGTTGCACCAATCTGTTTAAGCTGCAAATCTTTATTATCGATGTACTGTTTTAGCAACTCTTTTAACTGTTCTTCTGGCAAATCACCCACATTCAATCTATTGACCACCGAATCAACGACGCCTTTGATCTGTTCAAATTTCTGTTTTGGAAACTCAGTTTTGATTTCTGTGATTGCTTCTCTGGCTTTCTCTAAGGCCTGCTTTTTTGCCCGTTCTTCAATCTTTCCACTTATATGCTGCTCGTGATACTGACTACCAAGATAGAGTGTCAGCATTAAGCTGATAAAGCAGAAAAAGAGAGACGCTCCAAAAATAAGTTTTTTATGGTTCATGAGTCAGGGCAGCACACTGGATTGTGTTTATTTAAATGGGTGACTATATGCAATGACTGACTAATAACAACAACCATTTTTATGTGGTTTTAACGAGAGTGGTATAATAAATTACCATTTGTTGCAGTAGGCGCTCTGAAAGCAATTCTTGGAGTTTTGCTAGTGGTTATCCCCAGAAAGTGGGGATAAAACGGCCTGAGCTTTCCTGAAAGGGCTTATATCTACGATTGCGCATAATGTATATTATGTTAAATCGTATTTATTTCTTATTATTCAGATATTTCTACTTGATTTCTCATGCACAACATTAGATATTTCACGCCTCGACCACGGAAAGAATAAGGAAAATAATAATGGTCTGCATGCGATATGATCCTCCTGGAATGGATGATACGTTTAAGGAAATCCTATTTAGATCAAGATTGTCAGCCAAAGAAGCTACTGATTTTCTGGAAGTCTCGCCCCGCACATTTAGACGCTGGATCGAAAAGGATTCGGCACCCAAAATGGCAAGAAAACTGCTGTTGTTGAAACATGGTAATTTAGGAACACTCTGGCCTGCTTGGGATGGTTACCGCTTCTGCGGTGATGACCTCTGGACTCCTAACGATGAGATTTACAGCAACAGAGAGATACAGGCTATTTTTTGGTACCGGCAACAAATAAGAGGCCTGACGGCTGATTTGAGAGAGGCAAAACAGAAAGCTGAGCTATTGACCCGCCCTTCTGCGGATATTATCCCCTTCAAACGGGGTTAGGCAGTATGAATTATTCTGTATTTTCATCCATTATGTAATCAATTCAAATTTTAATAAGATTTTTAAAAAGCGAATAGTCCCTCAGAGAATCAATACCTAAGCTAGCAATAAAGGCACCACTGAAAAATTGTACATCTTCATAGTGTCTTTTGGCGCGTAGTTTATTTGCAACAAAATGAAAAACAACCATTAAATCATGTCCCCGTATTAAAAGCTTTTCCTCGCTAGGTGCTGTAGAGATGAGTGTTGCTATTTCAGTTTGAAATTCCACTTTATTGGCAGCGTAATTATTTCGCTGGAGCAGCGCAGTAATGAATTTAGACTCTTCAAAAATGATAGAATCTCTAGATACCTTTAGGTATCTATTCAAGTTAATCCACTGCATATTCCAAACTAATTTTTCATTAGCTAGCCTTATAAAAAAAAGAGATTTTAAAACTTTAAATAACTGAGGGATTAGTATATTTGCTTCAAATGGTAGTCGCCCTAGACCAATTGAAATGAATTTACTCATTATGTCAAAGTCAAGAACGTAGCTTTCTAGTGAATTAAAGTCTGTAAATGTGAGAAAAGAATTTGGTACCACAGTAGGTAAAAAATCTTCATAATCTCTATCTGCAATGCAAAGAACAGTAGACTCGATGTTCTTAGCTCTGTCTAATTCACAACTCAATACGATAAGTTTTGATCTGTTGGATGGATATGACAAGTTGTATTGTTCAAATTTTTCGGCAGGGATTTCTACTACATCTATTGAATATACGGAAACATCATTACGACCATTAGTGCGAAGAAACCATTGATATACATCTTTATCAAAAGCCCCTTCAACGTAAATATCTTTTACATCTTCTAGAGAATAAAGATTTAAAAGCTCGCCAATCCTTTTTTGCTCATCATCACTCATTGTTTATTGACCTTAAACAGTTTTGTGAGTTGCTTTGTTTCCAAGTTTGAAAACCCGATCTCCATACTGAGAAATAATTTCAAGGCTATGAGTGGCAAATATATATTGTACTGGATTGCTCCCTATGC
>Ga0316192_10000286_pt1 | contig 35585 bp, 29 predicted proteins | sample MerIslwburrow_MG_FD_204931 | JGI IMG/M metagenome (GOLD analysis project Ga0316192, IMG submission 204931) | Coastal sediment microbial communities from Maine, United States - Merrow Island worm burrow | ecosystem: Environmental > Aquatic > Marine > Coastal > Sediment | place: USA: Maine...
TCGTCACCACCGCGGCGCTGACAGACCAAAGGACGGAGATGGACCCTGAGCCCTCGATGATGTCGCCATCGCCGGTGATGTAGAGAGAAACCGGCATCATCAGGATCATCACCAGAATCGGCAGCACCATGTACGCTGCGGACGGAATATCCTCAGGGCTCTCACCCTCCGGGCTCACCTCTGCAGACGTATCCACCAGAGGCGTGGCGTCGGGCCACAGGAGCTCGCCGCCGCGCGTTCGTTCCTCGGCCGCTTTCATGGGGCCGAGATTCAGGTTCTTCCAAATGACGACCGCCGCCAGGAGGATCGCGGCGATCGAGTAGAGATTGTAGGGAATCGACGCGATGAAGGTCTGGAGTGGATTGTCCACCCCGGTTGATGCCACCAGGCCGATAATGATGGCACCCCACGCGTTGAGTGGAATCATGATGCAGACCGGAGCGGAGGTTGCATCGATCAGATACGCGAGTTTCTCGCGAGAGATCTTGTAGCGATCGAATAAGGGCCTGCAGACGGAACCTGCCACTAGCAAGGTGATGTTCGACTCGATGAAGATGATGATCCCAGTGACCCAGGCGAGGATCTGGGCACGCTTTCCGGTGTGGACCCAACGTCGGGTCTCGAGAAAGTGCACGAAGCCCCTGACCCCGCCCGAAAACTCGATCGTGGCGATCATCGAACCAATGAGCAGCGTGAAAATCAGGACTCGCGTGTCTCCCGGGTCGGAAAACACATGGACGATCCCCTCGAGACTCTCGGTCGCTCCGACGATCGGGTTGAACCCATTGAGTAGGGTGAATCCCGTCCAGATCCCCGTAAAGAGTGACGGGATGACCTGCTTGCTCCAGATGGCCAGGACAATGGCCAGGATTGGAGGCAGGATGGAGTACCAGCCGGGATCGCTCATAGGGTCTGCTAGAGGACTAGAGTATCGGCGCTAGCAGACGAGAAAGGTTGACACCGAAGTGCCAGTACCAGGGGTTGTCTGCGAAAGTCGCTGGGTCGATCGGCTTGCACTGCCGGAAGTCGTTGTTGAACATGGCTTCGACTTCGCCGTTGAATTCTTCGTCGGAGATGACTGCGGCGATTTCGAAGTTCAGTCGGAACGAACGGTTGTCGAAGTTGTGGGTGCCGATCACGGCGACCCTCTCGTCGACGAGCATGACCTTCTGGTGCATGAAGCCCGGACCCCATTCGCAGAACTTCACCTCCGACCCTGCCAGCAGGTCCATGAAGTAGTACGAAGCCATTTGTACAGGCACGCTGTCGCCCTTGGCGGGGACCAGGATTCGAACATCGACACCGCGTAGGGTCGCGAGCATCAGCGCCTTGACGATCGCGTCGTCGGGAACGAAATAGGGTGCTGTGATCCAGATACGGTCCTTCGCCGAGTTCAGGGCATGCACGAAGAACATCCCGGCTGTCTCGAGTGGGTCCGCGGGGCCGGTGGCAAGGACCATGGCGTTTACGTCGGAGTCCGGAACCAGTTCGGGCACCCAGTTCAGATCGAGAAGCTCACGCTGCGCCCAGTACCAGTCTGAAACCACCCACGCCTGCGCGTGCATCGCGACGGGCCCATCCAGACGAACGTGCGTATCGCGCCAGGGACTGAACTCCGGATCGAGGCCGAGGTACTCGTCGCCGACGTTGTGGCCACCGATCCAGGCTGTCTTGCCATCGACAATCACGACTTTCCGGTGGTTGCGAAAGTTCAATTGCAACTTATTGCGACGGCCCTGGGTGGTATTGAAATTCGACACCTTGACCCCGGCCGCTCGTAAATCATCCTGATACTCATCCGTCAGCTTGGAGCTGCCGACTTCGTCATAGAGGAAGAACACATCCACATCCGCCAACGCCCGTTCGATCATGGCGTCCTTCAGGCGACGTCCCAGCCCGTCGTCGTGCACGATGTAGAACTGGACGAGCACATAATCCTCGGCTTGGCCGATCCCTTCGATGATGCTGTCGAAAGTCGCCTCTCCGTCGACCAACAACTCGACCTTGTTGCCGTGGGTCATCCGAAATCTCGAAAGCTCTCGAAGGGCATCGTAGGCCGGGTTGGCTGCTTTGAACTCGTAGACGGAGGAGTCCAGGTTGGAATGGATCTCGTCGATGAGATCGTCGATCTCCTCCTGGTTCTCCCTTCGGGCTTCGAGATAGCCCTCGAACTTGCTTCGCCCAAAGACCCAATATGCCGGTAGGGCGACGATGGGAACAGTCACCAGACTGAGGGACCAGGCGACGGCTCCCGTAGCGGTTCGGTTCGACATGACCGCGTCGACCGCAGAGAAGACTCCGAGGACGCGAAGGGCGATAAACGTCCAGGCGAAAATCTTCCGGAAACGAGTCCGCTCGGGCTTGGATTCAGATCCGTTTGGGCTGGTATTGGTCTCTGCCATGGCGGATCCATCTCCCACTGGATTCAGAGCCCTCGATTGGGTCACACGAAGTCTCTGTGGTCGTGATTCTACATAGGCACGTGGACGTCCTACACGAGAAGCTAGCCGGCAGGTCCCCTTCCAGCGCGATTCCTCGAAGAATTCACAAGAAAGTTCTTGACAAGTTCTCCGCGTCATTTTTCGCGACTTCTGTGATCGGGCCCAGAGAGGGCCCCGAGCGCGCGTAGCTTTGCTCTACGGATTGTTCTCGCAGCTGGTTGACAAAGATGCCTCGAAGACCCTCGTTCGTGTGTCACGAGGCAACCTAAAGCGCTGAAAATACGGCGTTTATAATGGTGTATTGCCCTGGAGAATGCTCATGATCGAGCCCTTGCAAACCCCGAAACCGATTCCTCAGATTGGCCCTGGAAGATCGGAGGTCGACCAGCTCGGCGAGAGGATCGCTGAGCTATCGGCCCAGATCCAGGCGGCCACCTACCACCTGCTGACCATGATTCGGGAGTTCGACGAGGTGAGTGGATGGAACACCGGCTTTCGCTCCTGTGCCCACTGGCTCAACTGGCGTACCGGGCTGAATCTTGGTGCCGCTCGCGAGAAGGTGAGAGTGGCGAAGGCTCTGGGTGAGCTGTCACAACTTTCCGAAGCGATGCGGCGTGGGGAGCTTTCTTATTCCAAGGTCCGGGCTTTGACCCGAGTGGCCACTGCGGACAACGAAGCAGAACTCTTGGAGTTCGCACGAGCGGGCACGGCCGCTCATGTGGAGACTCTAGTGCGGGCCTGGCGCCGGGTCGATCGGCTAGAGGAGTCGGAGAAGGAAAGTCACCGGTACGCCAGCCGCTACTTCCAGGCCTATACGGATGAAGACGGCATGGTAGTCCTGCGAGCTCGGTTGGACCCGGAGGTGGGAGCGGCTGTGCTGAAAGCTCTGGAAGAGGCAGAGCAGGTGCTCTACGACAAGGAGCGGGAGACGAAGGACGAGCGGGGCGACGGAGTCCCAGTTGGCCAACGAAGAGCGGATGCCCTGGGTCTAGTCGCCGAGAGTGCGCTCGCCTCTGGCCTGGACAAAGGCACCCGCGGTGACAGGCTGCAGGTGGTGGTCCACGTAGACAGCCAGGTTCTGGAAGACCCGAGTCAGCCCGGAGTGTCCATGCTGGAGGACGGCACAGACGTTTCCGCGGAAACGTCCCGGCGCCTCAGTTGCGATGCCGGAAAGGTGGTCATGCAACACGACTCCGAGGGCAAAATCCTCGATGTCGGCCGCCGAACACGCACGATTCCCACCGCAATTCGCCGGGCACTGACCGCCAGAGACGAAGATTGCCAGTTTCCGGGGTGTGGATTGAAGTATTGCGAGGCTCATCACCTGAAACACTGGGCCAACGGAGGGAAAACGAGTCTCGACAACCTGGTTCTACTCTGCCGCCGTCATCATCGGGCCGTTCACGAGGAGGGATACCAGATCGAGCACGCCTCCAACGGTGAGCTGCGCTTCCTCAGGCCGGAGGGCCGGGACATTCCGTTTGTTCCCCCGCCACCGTTCTTGCCAGGAGACCCAATCAGATCGCTCTCGACTCTTCTAGTCGAAGATGGCGTCTCGGTCGACGCCGCTACAGGGTTTCCTCGCTGGGTTGGTGGGAGCCTGGACCTCAACTGGGCGATTCAGGGCTACCGGCAACTGTGAAAATCGGGCTCGAGCCGCTGACCTGCTGATTACGAATTTGCTGCTTTGCCAACTGAACGGATCGTTGGAGAGAAGGTCGAGCAAGCGTGGACCCCTCGCGGAGGGGGAGACTCTTCACCGGCCGTACTCGTACCTGGTGCGCTACTCTCGATTCCCCCGCTTGGTGGAGATCCGGGATCTGGACGGAAATCTGGTGCACCAGGTGGCCGACCTGCCGCTTCACGAAGAGGTGCCTGTTACCTACGGAAGCGTGCCCACAGGGCCCAGGGAATTCGAGTGGAGGCCAGGACAGAGACACGGGAAGACAACTAGTAGTCGTTTGTCCCGTCGATGATCGTGCGGCCCAGTGTGGGCTGCTCATGCGTCTATAGACTCGCCGCACAGGACCCAGGTGGGCCCGCTCAAGGTCACTCCCAACCCTGGCTTGTCGAGGGTGCGCAGCTCGCCGTCCTTGAGTGTGAAGCCACCCTTCGCGGGATCCCTTGCCAGATCGAGGCTGCCATCCAGATCCAGGTAGCGCGTCTGGGGACAGGCGAAGGCCGCGTGGAGAGCCGCGGAGATGCTGATGACGCTCTCGTCCATGCAGCCCCACATCAGGTGCAGACCGGTTGCCGCGGCGACCTGTCCGATAGCCAGGGCAGGGGAGACTCCGCCGCACTTCATGAGCTTGATATTGAGAATGCCGCACACCGCTGGTGGCTGTGCCAAGCGAGCGGCGTCGCTGGCTTCGTGCAGGCTTTCATCGGCTGCAACCAGCCGGCGAAGATCTTCCGGCAGCGTCCGTAACTCGGTCAGGGTTTCGGCCGACAGCGGCTGCTCGATCAGCTCGAGGTGAAGTCTTCCCTGCTCCCGCCAGAGCCGCTTTGTCTCCTCCAGGTCATAGCCCTGGTTGGCATCGACTCGGATCTGAATGTCCTTTCCTACTCGATCGCGCAGCCGATGAAGCATCTCGATCTCTTCGTCGATGGATCGGCCGACTTTGACCTTGAGGCTGCGGAAGCCGCGCGCCAGGTACTCTTCGGCCTCGGCCAGGGATTCTTCGACCGACTTGATCCCGATGGTGATGGAGGTGGGCAGGGAGGTGTGAGAGCGTCCGAGAAGCTCCACAAGGGGGACTTTCACGATTCGGCAGAACAGGTCGTAGAGCGCTATGTCCAAGGCAGCGTGTGCGGCCGGGGTGGCGCCGAGCTCCTCGCGGAGTCGACGGCACAATGTGCCGAGATGCCTCGGGTCCTCGCCGATCAGGAGGCCACTCTCCATCTCTTCGAGTGCGGCGGCGGTGCTGTCGGGAGACTCGCCAGTGACCTCTTCGGCGGGTGAGCCTGCCCCGAGCCCTTCATGGCCGGTGTCGGTCATGATGCGAACGAAGAAGAGATCGACGGCCGACATCGATCGACTGGAAATGGCGTAGGGTCGCGTCAGCTTGATCGTCTCCTTCCAGGTCAGGATTTCCTCGATCTTCATGTTTCAAGCCCTCGCCGTCAGACGTTGACGAACCAACTCCACGATTTCAGACAGCCCATCCCAGAGGGGATGTATGACGGGTACCTTCAGCTCTGCCTGGAGCTTTGATCGCTCGGTCCTCAACTGCTCCTCATCCAGGTTCTCGTGGTTCAGGGTCACGGCGATCACCTCGGCTCCCATGAGTCGGATCATTTCGATCTCTTCGCTCACGGGTGGAATTCGGCAGCCCAACTTCTCGAGATCTTCATAGAACTCTCGTCCCGGTGCATGCTGCAGAATGACTGCGTCGGCACCACCGGCGAGGATCAACTCAGACCCGCAGGGACCTGAAGGATTCCGTAGTCCACTCTGCCCTTCGAGCAGGATAACGTCGGGAGCTGTTGCTTCGTGGCAATCGAGGATGGCCCGTTCCAGCTCTCCGCAGACGAAGTCGTTGGGAGTGGCATCGAAGATGAAGCCGTGGGGAGTCCCCTGCAACCAGCCAGTCTGGCCGGTGTAGATCATCTCGGCAGCGATGTCGTTCTCCAGGCAGGTCTGCCTCAAAAGCTCGCAGGTGGTTCGCTTGCCGAGTGCACAGTCGGTTCCCAAGACAGCGATTTTCAATGCCGGTAGACGGAGCACCTCTCCCGTCCAGAAGCGAAGCTCATCGATAGGCTTGGGTCGGCGGATGTCGATGATCTGCGCACCATGCTGTGTTGCCAGTTCTGCCAGCTCGACATCGTGCGCCAGGAGGCGATGCAGCCCATTGATCAGCGACAGACCCGCCTCCGCGGCCTCGAGCAGTCCCTCGCGGATGGCCGGTGGCAACACGCCACCGACCGTGGCGACCCCGACGATGCAGTAATCGGGCTTGTTGTCCAGGGCTTCCAGGCACGCGGAGACAGAGGTGAAGATCGGAATGTTTCGGGGACGGCCGTCGAGCAGGGTGCCGGCGTCCTCCCCCGCGAAGGGTGGATCGATGACACCCAGGATCTCGTAGCGACTGGGCCCTCTCACCAGGCCGTGGGTGGTCTTGGCGAACGGCGTCTGCAGCATGCCGTTGGTGAGAATGATAGCGCTCTTCGTCACCGGTCCCGCCTCAGGACACGTCCAGGAGTTCTGTCCGTGGCTTGGCTGTCGTGCCACACCACGCTTCCATTGACCCAGACCGTCTCGATCCCGCGCGAGACGTCGTGTGGGTACTCGGTCGTAGCGCGGTCGGCAACGGTGTCGGGATCGAAGAGCACCAGATCTGCCAGCATGCCGGGCTCGATGCGCCCGCGGTCGGGTAGGCCGAGAGTGGTAGCCGACAGACCGGTCATTTTGTGGATCGCCGCCTCGAGAGTCAGGATCTGCCGGTCACGCACATAGCGCCCCAGAACCCTGGAAAATGTCCCGTATCCCCGTGGGTGCGCTCCCCGCAGCTCGCCGTCGGTGCAGATATTGGTCCAGGGCCACTGCATGAGTCTCTCGATGTCCGCTTCACTCATGCTGACCGCGATCAAGGTCTCGACATCTTCCTCACCTGTCTTCTTCTGGTAGGCCTCGGCCTCGGCGATCAGATCCATGAGGGTGCGAGCCGGCTCAGAACCTCTGAGCGCGGCAATCTCCGCCAGGGTCTTGCCCTCGAGGTCGGGCTCTGGAGCGAAATGAGGAACGAGCATTTCCTCGGGCAGGGAGACCTCCGTCACGGCGAATCTGGCGGCCTCTGGATTCTGGAAGTCGCGCTCGGGAAACAGGACCGTGAGCGTCGACTGCCAATAGGTGTACGGATAGATGTCGGATGTCACCTCGACACCGTTGCTGCGTGCTTCGTCCAGGATGTGCAGGAGCTCTTCGGCTCTGCCGTGCGAGCTTTGCATGGCGAGCTTGATGTGGGTGATGTTGACTGGGATATCTGCTTCTCGCCCGATGGTGAGGATCTCTTCTACGGCATCCCAGAAGTAGCGATCCTCACTTCGGATATGGCTGGTATAGCGGCCGCCGTGCAAAGCGGCCTCCCGGGCCAGAGCGATCACCTCGTCGGTCTCGGAATAGATCCCCGGGTCGTACTCCAGTCCCGTGGACAGGCCCCAGGCTCCAGCCTCCATCTCCTGCTTCAGGAGATCTCGCATACTGTCGATTTCAGCCTCGGTTGCGGGGCGACGGAAATCGTCGCCCATGACCCGCTCTCGGAGTGTTCCGTGGCCGACCCAGGACAGCACATTCACTGCCGACGGGGTGGCTTCCAATCGATCGAAGAGGTCGGCCAGTGGGAACACGGAGTGGCCGTCGGGCCCTCCAGCCAAGGTAGTGACGCCTTGACTGATGGCCCCCTCAGCCTGTGCGAGAACATGAGGCTCGGCAGAGTCGGCGTGGCTGTGAGTGTCGATGAATCCAGGCGCCAGAACCAGGCCTTCGGCATCGACGACCAGATCGCCGGGTCGGGGCTCGAGCTCGCCGACGGCATCGATGCGGTCACCTTCTACTCGAACGCTCACCGACTTCGAAGGGCTGCCGGTGCCGTCGATGACTCTGGCACCCGTGATTACGACCGGTGACGGCGGGAAGACCAGATCGGTGATCCGACGGGCATAGCCGGCGCCATGAAACGTATCGAGGTTCGACAGGAGGATGACGCTGAAGCCAGCATCCGGGTAGCGCAAGATCTGGGTGCTGAAGCCGACCCAGCCTCCCGAGTGCCTTTGGACCCTTCCCAGTGCGAGATCGGAGCCGACACCCCAGCCGAAGCCATAGGGGTAGGTCTCTCCACTGTTGAAGACCGCGGGCGTGAAGGCGAGCGCCAGGGCCGTGCCAGGTAGGAGTTGTTCCCCATATAGAGCCTGATCCCAGGCAACGAGATCCTCGACGGTCGAGTAGATGCCACCGGAGCCCGTCAGGAAGTTCAGCGGGTCTTCATCGTTGAGGATGAACTCGCCGTCCTCTCCTTTGGAGTAACCGTACGCCCGATGTGGAATCTCAGGATCGCTTTCGTCGAATACCAGCGTGTTTTTCATGCCCAGCGGCTCGAAGATCCTCCTGGCCATGAACTCGCTGAACGAGCCGCCAGTCGTCCGGGCGACGATCGCGGCGATCATCTCGTAGCCTGGATTGCTGTACTCGTAGCGTTCACCCGGATCAAACAGAGGCTCCCCCCAATCCGAAAAGAACTGCACTGCGTCCTCGTTGGTCGGCCAGTGCTCGCCGGTAGCAGCTGTCAGCGCCTCGTAGTAGTCGGGCAAGCCACCTGTGTGCTGCAGCAGTTGCCGAATTGTGATCTCGCCTCCGATTCGCGACAGCTCCGGAAGGTAGCGGGTGATCGGATCGTCGTAGTCCAGGACTCCATCCTCAGCCAGCAGCATGATGGCCATGCCGGCAAACTGCTTCGAGACGGAGGCCAGGCGGAACTGCGATTTGGGCTCGATCGCAGCTCCACCTTCGAGGTCAGCCAGGCCGAACCCATCCATGAACACGGTCTGACCTTGACTCACGACCGCCACAGCGACCCCCGGCGAGTTACCCGCGTCGAATTGAGTGAAGAGTGCTTCGATCTCTGCGGTCGGGACCGAACGGAAAGCCTCCTCAGGGGCCTGGCGCTGGCAGGCTGTCGAGGAGATCCAACCAATACAGAGGGCGATTGCCACTACCGGCCTCAGAAGAGGCTGTCGGGGGTGTCGGCGTTCGATCGAATGGCGATGCATGGTTCCCTTCTGGAATCGAGAGTTGCCGCTCAGGTGGCGATCGCCCCTCGAGTTCACTCCTTTTGTGACGCGCCGCAGTAGCGCAGTGCGGTCAGGGCCAGAGCACGTGTGGCCAACAACAGGTCGTCCAGAGGTACGAATTCGTCCGGTCGGTGGGACTGTCGCACATCTCCTGGTCCGAACAAGATCGTGGGGATCCCACCCTCATTGACTAGGAGCCTCATGTCGGCGCCATACGGCACCCCTTCCACAGGGGGCTTCTTGCCGGTCAGGTCCTGCATGACCGTGGCAACGTCTTCGACAATAGCGTGATCTCGAGGCGTCACTGCCGGTGCGAACTGGCCGCCCCACCATTCGATGTCGGGCGGATTGTCGGCGAGCCACGGGTCCTCGCTAGCGATCTGGGCCACTGCTGCCTCGAGTTGCCTTCGTGCCGAATCCAGGTCCTCGCTCAGCTGGACTCCGTAGCGGCCCTCGCAAACCAACCGTTCGGGCACCGTCGAGGCCCAGTCACCAGCCATAACGGTCCCAATGGAGATGGGATAGGGGAGGGCATACCTGGCAAAGAGGGGGTCGCTGCAGTTCGCGTTGCGCCTCTGCTCGAACGAGCGGAGACCGGCGAAGATCGGCTGGAACTTTTCGATGGCGCTGACGCCCTCGTCTCGCACGCAGCCATGGGCTGACAGACCGTTGACGGTCAACCTGAAATTCAGGGCCCCTGCCTGGGCAGGGATCACCGCCAGCTGTGTCGGTTCCATGATGATCGCAGCATCGGCCCGGTAACCGCGGAGCAGGGTGGCGAGCGTACCGACTCCACCATCCTCTTCGCCGATCACGCTTTCGACGATCAGTTTGGCGTCGAGTCCGACGCCGGCATCCAGCAGCGCCTTGGCCGCATAGATCCCACAACAGAGACCGCCCTTCATGTCCACGGCACCCCGTCCGTACAGCCGATTGGAAGTCAGGGTGCCCTGCCAGGGCGGATGGGACCAGTTGCCTGGATCGCCGGTGGGTACGACATCTATGTGGCCGTTGAAAATCAGGTCGGGACCAGAGCCTGGGCCGCCGAGGCTGCCAACCACTCCCAGACCGTGCTCCCGCTGAACCTCCTGGAAGCAAGCCGAATGCCGTTGCAGCTCTTCGAGGTCGAGGGCCCAAGCATCGACCTCCAGACCACAGGCCTCCATGTGGTGCGCGACCGCTTCTTGAGCCGCAGATTCCCGACCGTCACAGCTCGGAATGGCGATCAATCGCTGCAGAAAGCTCAGCAGGCCCTCGAAGTCGATGGCGTCCAGGACCTGCTTCTCGAGGGAATTCACGATGGGCCCCAGGTCCTGCAATCGTGGCGGGTCAGGCTTGGCGAAGAAGCGGGCGTGTCAGGCAGGTCGGCCCTCCTTCGCACTTCAAGGAGATCTCATTGCCTCGGTAGGAAGACACACGACAGCCGGATTCTTCGAGGCGGCGGCGAGTCACCGGGTTGCCCTCCAGGACCAGACAGGTTCTTGGCCCCAGAGCCAGGACGTTGGTGCCCATGGTCGCGAATTCTTCTTCGGGTACGACGACGAGTTGAAACCCTCTAGCTTCCAGCTCTTGCCAGAAGGGAACAGGAATCAGGGGTGGATACACCACGGCCAGATCGTGATCGAGAATGCTGATGAGTGACAGCAGATGCAGGCAGGCCTCGGGTCCGGTGAAGTAAGGCAGCTCGAAGGCCAGCACCTCGATACCCAGGGGTTCGAGTCCGGCTCTCAGCTGCCGCACGCCCTCCTGGTTGGTTCGAAACCCGATACCGGCTGCCAACGTTGTTTCATCCAGCCAAAGTAGATCTCCACCCTCGGCTCGGGCTTCCCCTTCGAGGCTGAAGAGAGTCGGAATGCCCAGCACCCCCAGACGTCGAGCCAGCGCCTCTTCCTCCCCTCGTCTCAGGTCCTTGCCCATGCTGAGCACCACGGCTCCGTGGTCTGTGAGCAAGATTGGATCGAAAACGTAGATGGCGTCGGCTCGATCGGGTTGGAGCTCCTCGTGATAGAGGACTTCGGCACCCGCTTGTCGCAAGGTCTCCACCATGGAGTCGTGTTCCTGCTGGGCAGTTTCCAGATCAGGGCTGGCAACGTAGTGCCACCGGTCGGAGTCTTCGACAGCGAAAGCTGCGTCCGGGCGCTTGACCAGGACCCGTCGCAGTGGATGAAACATGTTCTGTCCACCAAAGGCTCTGGCCATCTCTGAAGATTTCGCCACTTGAACGTCCTTGCGAGAGATGCAAGTCTACAAGAACTGCGCAGTGGATCGGTGCAGGATTCGTCGCCTGAAGCTGGTGACCTGAAGGAGGCGGGAACATTGGATAGCGGTCGAAAATCTCCACTGAGAATCCTGCTCCTGGGCTGTGGCAACGTGGGGCGGGGGCTGGTTCGCCTGCTGACAGTCGAGAGAGATCGATACCCGGGTCTGGAAGGACTGGACATCCAGTTTGTCGGCATCACCACCGGGACCCGGGGGGCGGTGGCCAGAGAATCGGGAGTCGATCTTGTCCGAGCGCTTTCGGAGCTGGAAGGAGGAGGCCATTTCTCGGCTCAGAACCCTGCCGCGGTCGAGCTGGACAGCCTGCAGGCAGCCAGAGAGCTCGACTATGACGTCCTGGTAGAGCTGACGCCGTTGTCGATCGAGCACCGGGGCGAGCCCGCCATCTCCCACATTCGGAGCGCTCTCGAGCGATCGCGACATGTGGTTAGCGCCAACAAGGGCCCCTTTGCGTATGCCTATCGGGATTTGATGAACTTGGCGGTCTCGCGTGGGGTGCACCTGCTCCACGAGTCCACAGTCATGGACGGAGCACCGGTCCTGAATCTGGCCCGTCACACGCTGAAGGGTTGCCGAATCCTGGCGTTGGAGGGAATCCTGAACTCCACGACGAACTATGTGCTGTCGCGCATGGAGGAGGGCCTCGCCTTGCAGGAAGCAGTCGAGCTGGCTCAGCTACAAGGTTTTGCGGAGGCCGATCCGACTCTCGACCTGCAGGGTTGGGATGCGGCAGCCAAGATCTGCGTGCTGGCCAATGCCTTCATGGGGGCGGATCTCAATCCGTCGGACGTCGATCGTCAAGGCATCGAAAGAGTGACTGCCGAGGATCTGCAGGAGGTCGATAGGCGGGGAGACAGGATCAAGTTGATCTGTCGGGCTTCACGTCAGGATGGAGGTGTGTCGGCGAAAGTGGCAGTCGAGGCAGTCCCTCGAGGACACCCACTATGGTCAGTCTCCGGAACGGGCAATGCCCTGCGGATCACCACCGATCTGATGGCACCGATCGTGGTGGTCCAGGACAATCCTGGTGTCAAGGACACCGTCTACGGTGTTCTGGGTGATCTAATCACGGTCATCGGATCTCTCGACTCGGAAGGGAAGGGTCTGCAATGAAAGTTATCAACCTCCAGAGCATTCAGCGCAGCTTCGACCCCGTCGAAGCCATCGATGTCATGCGCCAAGCCCTCGTCTCCCAGGCCAGAGGAGAGTGCGACACTCCCATGCCGATGCATCTGACGATCCCGTCCGAACAGGCGGAGGTGCATATCAAGTCCAGTTATCGCGAGGGTGGAGACTATTTCGCCGTCAAGGTGGCTTCCGGCTTTCCGAAGAATTTGGAGCGCGGGCTATCTGTGGGCAATGGATCGGTATTGCTGCTTTCGGCCGAGACCGGTCAGCCAGTGGCGCTTCTGGCCGATGAGGGATTTCTCACGGATGCTCGGACGGCCGCAGTATCGGCTCTGGTTTCTCGGGAGCTGGGGCGGAGTGACACGAGCCTCGGGATTCTGGGCTCGGGCATCCAGGCCCGCTTGCAGGCGCAGATGCACGCCTCGGTCCTGGACCTCGAAAGGATCTGGATCTGGGGGCGGACACCCGAGCGAGTGGCAAGCTGCGCTCGGGACCTTCGCGGGCTCGTGCCGGGTGCCGAAGTGAAGATAGCCTCGACGCCCTCGGAAGTGGCTCGCAACACTCGGTTGATCACCACCGTGACGGCCGCTCGAAGACCGTTGCTGTCGGCCGCTGATCTCCAGCCCGGAACTCATATCGCAGCCGTGGGCTCGGATTCGCCGGGTAAGCAGGAGCTGGATCCGGACATTCTCGAGCACGCCTCACTGGTGCTGGTGGATTCCCTCGCGCAGTGCGAACGCCTCGGCGAGCTGCAACATGCGATCCACCTGAGGGAGAGTGTCGTGGAGGCCGGAGCCTTCTTTGACTCGCCGATGCGGTACGACCCCGAAGGCCCCACGGTTTGTGATTTCACCGGCCTTGGAGTAGAAGATCTGTTCATCGCGAGATATGCCTATGAAACGCAGGTCGGCGAAAGTGAGTCAGTGCAATAGGGCGCCGGCCGAAAACGAGGTCTGGTCCGGAAACCAGAGAGCCAAGACAACGGGAGTGTGAGATGAAGATCGAAGTGTTCGAAATGGAGCGCATGCAGTCGACCTGGGAGAACGTGGTCGAGTACGACCTGAGCGAGAGCGGCGTCCTGCCGGTCTCGCTTGGAGAGTTGGTCGAGATGGGTTTCGATCTCGATTGGGCCCTCGAGACTCCACTCACCTACAGCCAGGGCAATGGGACGCCCGAGCTTCGAGAAGCTCTGGCGAGGCTGTACCCGGGAGCGGGGATTGACGACATCGAGGTCACCAATGGGACCTCGGAGGCCAACTACATGGTTTCCTTGAGCCTTCTGAAGGAGGGAGACGAATTTGCCCTCGAGGTGCCGAACTACATGCAGCTGTGGGGAGTGCCGCGGAGTTTCGGTGCCAAGGTCAACAAGTTCCATCTACGGCAGGACAACGACTGGGAGCCGGACTGGGAGGAGTTCGAGGCAGCGGTCAATCCCGGGACTCGTCTGGTTTATATGTCCAATCCCAACAATCCTACGGGGTCGGTGCTGTCGAGGCAGGCCATGGAGCGAATCGTAGCCCGGTGTGAGGAGATGGAGGCCTACCTGATCGCAGACGAGGTGTACCTGGGCGCCGAGATCCATCGTCAGCGGACGTCGAGCTTTTGGGGGATGAGTGACAGGGTGATAGTGACCAGCGGGCTGTCGAAAGCCTACGGAATCCCTGGCGTCCGCATCGGCTGGATCGTCGGGCCACCGGAGATAGTCCAGGAGTGTTGGACCCAGCACGACTCGCTGACCATCTGTCCCAGCAAGCTGTCCGACGCCATCGCCCGCATCGCAGTCGAGGAGAAGAACCGAGAGGCTCTCTACAGCCGGGGACGGGCCCTTCTGCAAGAGAACCTGAGGATCATCGAGGAGTGGGTGAGCGGTCTGGGTGAGGGCTTCTCCTTTCGGGCTCCGGAGGCCGGAGCCATCTTCTTCATGCGCTATCCAGGTGACTATCCAAGTACGGAGCTCTGCGAGCGGATTCGCCAGCGTCAGAACACCCTCATCGTGCCCGGCAGCTATCTGGGAATGGAGGGCTATCTGCGGATCTGGCTGGGAGCCAAGCCGGAGTATCTGAGGGAAGGCCTGCGCAGGGTGCAGATCGAGCTGGCGTGAGTGGGCCTCGGGCCTCTTGGCCCCCAAGGCAAAAGGGCTTGAGGGCGCAGGGGCTTAGGGGATGCGAGGACCCGATTGCTGATGTCTGAGCGTCTCGACTCGCACGTGAGCAACCGGCGCTAACTCGAAGGCGCTGCTACAATGAGCCCACTTCGAGAGAGTCGCAATGGACCCATCCAGTGATCTGAATGCCGACAGCGAGCTCGTGCGGCGCTTGCAGGAGGGCATGGAGCGTCGCCGGGCCCAGTTGGCTGGTCAGAGCAGGTCTCTTTCCAGCGCCGGGCTGCACGAGTTGGAGAGCACCGAGTTCCTGGAGGAGCCACCCGCGGTCTCAGCGAAACCGTTCCTCGGGGGTGTGATCGTCTGGTCGCGTAAGCTCTTTCGCCACCTCTTCCTGAGGTGGTATACCGTGCCTCTTCTGCAACAGCAAAACAGCTTCAACCGTAATGCAACGTTGAGCTTTCGCGATGTCTTACAGAGAAACCAGAAGCTACAGCGGGAGCTCGATGACTTGCAGTGTCGAGTGGAGGCGTTGGAGCGAGAGCGCGAGTAATGCGGGTCTGTATCTGCTCCACGAAGATCCCGTTTTCCTACGGTGGCGCCGAGATTCTCGACGAGAAACTCGAGGTGGAGCTGTCCCGACGGGGCTTCGATGTCGACCGCATCACCCTCCCCTTCAACTGGTCGTCCAAACGGGAGCTCTTGAAGAGTGGCCTGGTCTGGAGGCTGCTGGATCTGAAGACGGCGACGGGTGAAGACATCGACCTGGTGATCGCGACACGATTTCCCTCTTACCTGATTCGGCATCGGAACAAGGTTGTTTGGCTCTATCACCAATTCCGTCAGGCCTACGATCTCTACGGCACCCGCTACGGCTTCCTGGATCAAGGCGCCGACAGTCAGGCGGTGGTCGAGACGATTCATGCGATGGATCGTCGCGGGCTGGGCGAAGCTCGAGCCCTCTACACGATCGCTCGCAACGTGGCGCACCGTCTCGAGACTCACAATGGTCTGGAGGCCGAAACGCTGTACCCACCTCCCAAGCTCGCCGACCAGTTGCGGTGCGATAGGTATGGCGATTATGTGTTCTTTGCCGGGCGATTGGACGACATGAAGCGGGTCGAGACCATGGTTCGGGCCTTCATGCACACCAAGTCCGGGGTCAAAGGAATGATTGCCGGTACCGGCCCTCTGCAGGCGAAGCTCGAATCGCTGATTGTCGACTCGGGGCTGCAGGGCAAGGTCGAGCTCTTGGGCTGGATCGACGACGAAGAGTTGCTGGACCACTATGCGCGATGTCTTGCCGTTTTCCATGCCCCTTACGACGAGGACTACGGCTTCGTGACGCTCGAGGCCTTCGGAGCGCTCAAACCAGTCGTCACGGCCGCTGATTCGGGGGGCGTTCTGGAGTTCGTGCGGGACGGTGTGAATGGCCGGGTCTGTCGAGCCGCGGATCCAAAATTGATGGCTCGCGCCTTCGACGAGCTGTTCGAAGATCGTCCGAGAGCTCGGGCGATGGGAGAGAAGGGCAAGGAAGCTATTGCCGACGTCTCCTGGGATCGGGTGATCGACGAGCTGACCGCTTCCTTGCCAGTATGAGCCTGTTGCGCCTCGCCTACTGCAGCCCACTGCCGCCTGCCCACTCGGGCATTGCGGACTACAGCGCCGGGCTCTTGTCGGAGCTCGAGCCACACTGTTCGGAGATTCGGGTCTTCAATGCCAGTGGGGCCCCTGTCGCCACCTCGATTCAGCGACGGTATGAAGTTGCGTCCCTGGCGGAGTTGCCGAAGTGGGAGCAGCGAGAGGCCACGCTCTACCAGGTCGGCAACGAGGTCCGGTTCCACGGTGCGATCTACGAGATGGCCAGTCGGCTGCCTGGGGTGGTCGTCCTCCACGAGTTCATGTTGCAGCACCTGATCCGGGGTCTAACCGTAGACCGGCGTCGTTCGGCGGATTGGGTGGGACTCATGCGGGCCTGCTACGGCGAAAGGGGAGAGGTCGCGGCTCGCCGGTATCTTCGCACCGGAGCTCAGCGGGATCTCTGGGCGTATCCTCTTTTCGAGCCCATCGTGGATGTCAGTCAGGGAGTCATCGTCCACAATCGGACGACGCGGGACAGGATTCTGGCGAGTCGACCCAGTGCGGCAGTCGAGATCGTTCCGCATCTCCTTTTGCGTGAAAGCTCGGTGGACCCGTTACCACCAGCTGACGTAGCGGCCCTGAGACGAGAGCTCGGCATTCCCGAGTCGGCCTTCGTCGTCGCCTCGTTCGGGCTCATGTCCGAGGCCAAACGTCTCGAGGTGGCCCTGGCTGCTTTTGCCGGCCTGCGGGAGAAGGTGCCTGATGCCCGTTTCTACCTGGTTGGTGACACTTCTCCATTTCTTGGTCTCGAGAGGCTGCTGAAGGGAGAGCTCGGGCAGGGCGTCGTGGCGACGGGTAGGCGAGACATGGACAGCTTCGTGGCCTACATGCAAGCTGTCGATGTAGCCCTGAACCTGCGACATCCCTCTGGCGGCGAGACATCCGGCACGGCGCTGCGACTGTTGGGTCTCGGGAAGCCTGTGGTTGTTTCGGATGTCGGCTGGCTGGGCGAGATTCCGAATGAAGCGGTGGTCAAGGTGGCAGTGGATGATCGCGAGGCGCAGAGCCTGCTGGCGGCTCTCTGGACGCTCGCCGAGGAGCCGGAGCTCAGACTGCGGCTGGGAGCGAACGCCAGAAGCTGGGCTTTGGCCCAGCATGCGCCGGATCTGGCGGCGGACCGATACATCCAGGCCATTCAGCGTCTCTCCTCTCGCGAACCCAGGCGATCTGTTTCGTGGCTCGATCGAGCAATCGCCGGGCCATCTCCCGATGTCACAGAGAGGATTGTTGGCGAAGTGGGCGAGGCCCTCTTCGATCTGGGCGCGGAAGAGTCAGAAGACGAGATTCTCGGCGAAACGGCTGCGGCGCTCGAGGACGTAGGGTTTACTAGTGCTTAGGGGCTTAGGGGCTTAGGGGCTTAGGGGCGTAGAGGCGTAAGGGCCCAGGGCACTAGAAGCAGGGCTATCAGCCACCGGCGAGGCCGCCGCCGTCGACAACCAGTGCAGCTCCGGTGACGAATGACGAGGCGTCGCTTGCCAAGAACAGGGCCGCCTGAGCGATCTCCTCCGGTGAGCCGACTCTCTGCAGAGGCCGGCTGGCGGCGTCCTCCAGAAATTCCTCTGCGGGTTCGCCCAGCTCTCGTGCCTCCTGGCGGAGTAAAGGGGTGTCGGTGTCGCCGGGGCAGATGCAATTCACGCGAATGCCTTCGGGCCCATGGTCGATTGCCATGGCCTTCGTGAGCTGCACCACGGCACCCTTGGATGCACAGTAGGCGGCGGCCCGGGGTCCGGCTACAAGTCCCCATCCGGAGGAGGTATTGATGATGGCACCACCACCGGCCTTCTGCATTTGCGGGATCGCTGCTCGCGACATGAGGTAGATCGATTTGACGTTGACTTCCATTACCCGGTCCCAGTCTCTCTCAGAAGTCTCGAGAACCGAGGCCCGACGGATGATGCCGGCATTGTTGACGAGGATTTGGAGCCCCTCTCCGAGCTCCAAGGCCGCTTTCACGGCGTCTTCGCAGTCCGTGACCCGAGTCACGTCGGCGGCAACAGCGAAAGCGGTGCCACCAGTTCGGGTAATCCGGTCAGCCACGGTCTCGACACCGACAGTGTCCATGTCCACTGCACAAACGGCAGCACCGTGATGAGCAAAAAGCTCCGCTATTGCCCGACCGATGCCCGAAGCAGCCCCCGTGATGAGGGCGGTGTTCCCTTTCAGGCCGAGCTCGTCCACCACGGTCTCCTCATTCAACGTTTGACAGGACCTTTTCGACGGCTTCGAGTGTGTAGGCCACGTCTTCGTCCGAGTGGGCCAACGATGCCAGGGAATGAAGGGCTGCTGAAGGCGTCATGTAGATACCGTGCTCGAACAGGGACAGGGCGAACCGACGGTAACGGTCACGGTCTACAAAGGAGCAGAACTCCCGATAGTCGCCGATGGAGGGCTTTTCCGTAAAGAGGATCTGGAGCATCGGCCCCACGTTCTGCACGATGGCCGGGGTGGATGTTCTCCGAAAGATGTCACGCAAGCCGGTACAGAGCTCTTCGCCGATTCTCCAGGTGTGTTTGAAAGCAGCGCCATCGTCGCGCAGTAGGCATTCCAAGTTGGCACGGGCCGCGTGCATTCCGAGGCGCGAGGCGTTCTGGGTTCCGTAGTGAAGGACTCCTCCCCAGGCCAGCGCTTCCATGATCTCGGCCTGACCGACGAAGGCAGCCACCGGCAGGCCTGCGCCGAGCCCTTTGCCCAGCGTCACGATGTCGGCATGGACTTCGAAGTACTCCTGACAGCCGCCGGGCGCGATGCGGCAACCGGTCACGGTCTCGTCAAGAATCAGGAGTGTGGCGTGCTGGCGAGTGAGTTGGCGGACCGCCTTGAGGTATCCGGGTGCCGGTGGAATCACTCCCATATTGGCAATGATCCCCTCGGTGATCACAGCAGCGATCTGACCACCCCAAGTCTCGAAGGCCCTCTCCACTGCGGGCATGTCGTTCCAGGGCAAGACGATGGTGTCGTCAAGGGCCCGGCGGTTGAGCCCCGAGCTGTCAGGAATCTTGATGGGATCGTTGCGGTGGCCTAGAGAAACAGTGGGATGCGGGTGGGAGTTGACGAGGAAGTCGTCGAACCAGCCGTGATACTGGCCTTCGAATTTGATGAACTTGGGACGCCCCGTGAATCCCCTGGCCAGTCGAATCGCGGCCATCGTGGCCTCGGTACCGGTGTTGGCGAACCGCACCCGCTCTGCTCCCGGAATCATCTTCTGAAGCAGCTCGGCTACTTCGATCTCGATCTCGGTTGCCGAGGCGAAATGGGTGCCCTCTGCCGCCGCTTTCTGAATCGCCTCTACGACCTCCACGTGAGCGTGACCCAGAGGCAGAGCTCCATAGGACATCATCCAGTCCAGATATCGATTCCCGTCTGCGTCGAAGATGTAGGCGCCTTCGGCGCGTTCCATGAAGAGTGGATAGTCGCCGTAGTTGGCAGGCCCCCGGGAGGGGGAGCTGCCACCCTCGATCATGGAGTCGAGCGAGCGACGAAAGAGCACCTCGGATTGCTTTGTGGTTCTGGGCATGACGGGGATCCTATCGGCTGGCGAGTCCGCCAGCAGTCTCGGCGCCGTCGATGGTGAAGACCTGGCCGCTGACGAACGCTGCCTCGTCCGAGGCGAGGAAAGCGAACAGCCCTGCGATCTCCTCCGGCTGAGCGTGACGGCCCATGGGGATCTTTCGGTTCACCTCGGACAACATCTCGTCGGTGTACTCGGCCCGCTGCATCGGGGTCAACACATAGCCGGGCGCAACGGCATTGACCCGCACCGTCGGAGCGAGCTCCAGGGCCATGGATCGGGTCAGCTCGATCACACCCGCCTTGCTGGCGTTGTAGTCGGCGTAGTAGGGATAGCCCATGAAACCGCTCGTCGAGGCCGTGTTGAGAATCACTCCGGAGCCTCTCTCCAGCATGTGCCGAGCTGCTACCTGGGCCACGTAGAAGACACCGGTGAGATTGACCGCCAGGACCCGCCCCCAGTCCTCGGCAGTGATCTCGGTGAACGGGTGGCGGATACTGATCCCCGCGTTGTTGATGAGGATGTCGATGCCGCCCATCTCAGAGCTGGCCTGGGCGAAGGCCGTCTCTACTTGATCGATGTCGGCGACGTCGGCCTCGTACACTCCGGCCAGACCTGGCAGCTCGCTCTCTATTCGCTTTCGGGCGTCCGAGTCGCAATCCAGCACGTAGACTTGGCAGCCTTCTTCCAGGAATCGTTTCGCGGTAGCGGCACCGATCCCGCTGGCGCCACCGGTAACCAGAGCGCTCTTTCCGTTCAATCCCTTCATGGTTCCACCTCAACGTTGCTGTCCAAGGTCGACTCCCCAACTCTGAGCATACTCGCGGAAGCGGGCAACCAGCTCTCGAGATCGCTCGGCCGCTTCGTGAGGCAGAAGTCTCTCGCAGTCGTAGCCCAGCTCGTCGCGTAGCACCTGCACCGTCACGGGCTCGAAGATGGTGGTGCCGTCTTCTGCGATGGCATGGATGCCGTCGAACGGATGGGAGCGCTCGTTGATCTGGACGGCCTCACCGAGGGATAGGTCGGGGAGGGGCCGCGGACGGATGAGGCCGTTGCCCACGACGACCGGATAGCCGCCCGGCAGACCTCCCGGTGAAGGGGCGTGCAGCGAGGCGTCCTCATTCGACAAGAATGCCTCGACGAGGCGCACCGTGGAGCCGGATGTCAGAAAGCCCCAGGCTGGTCCTCCCGGCAGGGGAAATGGCTCGAGCAGAAGGTCGCGACCACCTACCTCGTCGGTGACGTCTTCGCCAAGGTGGTCGATGACGAGATAGAACGGTGGAATGGCTTGGGGGGCCTCATCGTGGGGAGAGCGAAACACCGCTTTCTGCAGTGCGTGGTGGGCGACGAGCGTCACCTCGATCTCGCTGGCGGGCACTTGCAGGCTCCTGGCGGCGAGCCAGCGCAGTTTCGGCACGATTTCGTCGATATTGCCGACTCCGCAGGTCGGTGCCATCTCCAGCCGGTCGAGGACGCAGTTGACGACATCTGGGTACGGAGCGGTGAGGACCGGACCTGGGTACTCGCTTGCCTTGACGGCGCGCATCAGATCCAGATTCAGCGTCAGATGAATGGGTAGCCAAGCGCCGAATCGGGCTTTCGACAACCGGGCAGCTGCCTCTGGCGGAAGCAGCTCAGGAAGCCACCAGGTCTGAGGACTCGCCGTACTGAGGACGAGGTCGGGCTCGAGTCGGCGAATCGACTCGGCTACCTGATCGACGTCTCGGAGGTCCAGCTGCACGAACTCGATTTCACCCGGGTAGCCCTGGGCCATGGCGCCGAGTCGAGCGAGGTTGCAGCGCGCAGCCCCTCGTTCCGAATCTCGGCTCGAGCCGATGATCATGCCAACCCATTCCTGGCGCGCCAGGAGCTCGAGGGTTACCCCACCCAGATGTCCCAGGCCGATGACCAGGATCGTCGGTTTCGGCATGTGTCGATCATACCCGCAGGAAAGGCTCTTCTGGCTCACGAGGCTCAGTCGAAGCGGGGGAGTCGATTCAAGGAGTTGAAAGCTGCTTGGCTTCTTCGAAAGCGGCGACAGCCCTGATTCTGGCTGAGCGATGGTCGACCAGAGGTTCGGGGTACTCGACGCCCGCCGGGATCGATACTCGTAGCTTCCTCGGATCATGCAAGTCCGAAGAGTCGACTTCTCTGAGCTCGGGGACCCAGGTCTTGATGTATTCGCCCTGCGGGTCGAAACGGCTCGCCTGGGTCCAGGGATTCATGATCCGAAAGTAGGGTGCCGCATCCACGCCGGTCGATGCCGACCACTGCCACCCTCCGTTGTTGTTCGCGAAGTCGCCATCGACGAGCTGGCGCATGAAGTGCGCCTCGCCCTGCCGCCAATCGAGCAGTAGATCCTTCGCAAGGTACATGGCGGTCACCATCCGCACCCGGTTGTGAAGCCAGCCGGTCTGTCGTAGTTGTCTCATTCCCGCATCGACGAGCGGCACTCCAGTCTGGCCGTTTCGCCAAGCATCGAGGTCGTCCTCGTTATCTCTCCATTCGACCTGATCCGTCCACTCGATGAAGCTCCTGCCCCGACTTACCCTTGAAAAGGAGACGAGCACCTGGCGGTAGAAGTCGCGCCAAGCGAGCTGACGAATCCAGGCTTGGACTCCTTCGTGGCCCCCGAGGATGAGTCCATCGCCTGGCTCAATCGCACGGTCCAGGCAAGTCCGTGGAGAGAGAACTCCCAGGGCCAGAGCGGCGGAGAGACCGCTCGTCCCGTTCGCAGCTGGGTCGTCTCGGAGCCGGTGATAGTCCGATGCTGCTTGTGTCAGAAAGCTGTTCAACTGCTCTTTGGCGGCTCTCTCGCCGACTGTAAAGTGGACTTCCGAGCACTCGACCGGTCTGCGCGAGCGCACGAATTCCGGCAGGCGAAACTCCAGGGAGGTGTCCGTAGATGCGGCCGATGGCTTTGGGAGAGGGGCAGGGAGCTGCTTGTCTACATGCTGGGACCAGTTCCTCCAAAAGGGGGTGAACACAGAGTAGGCACCCCCCTTCTGAGTTCGGATCGTGCCCGGCGCCAGGATCATCTGGTCGTCGAATGCACGCACTGCGATTCCTCGATCCAGGACTCGATTCGTTACCTGCTCGTCCCGCGCCGCTTCGTTGAACTCGTACTCGCGATTGAAGTAGAGCGCCTTGCAGCAGTGTCGTTCCAGGATCTTCTGGAGGGCCTTCGGAGAGTCGGAGAATAGGGGAGCCTTTTCCACCAGGAGTGGAATCCCTATCGCTGCCAGGTCTCCTCCCAGGCTCTCGAGGTTCCGCAAGACGTAAGCGGTCTTCCGGGGCCCCCAATCATGTCTGCGCCATTGGTCCGCGGAAAACAGGAATACGGCGATCACACCACCCGCCGAGTCGCGGCAAGCATGAAAGAGTGCCGGGTTGTCTTCGAGGCGGAGGTCGGATCGAAACCAGACGAGGGATTTCATCTTGGCCCCTCCTTTGGGTTGGGAGGTTGTCAGGAGCTTACGCGATCGTGCAGGCCCTCGGTAGAGGCGAGGCGAGCCCGGGAGTGCCTTTCCGATCGGGTCGCCTGGAGGGCAAACTGCAGCGAGAACTGCGGTAATTGGGAAAGGCACCGGGTGGGTTGTTCACCAAGGGCCTGCACCATCGCGTAGCGCCCTGAGAGAGTCTCTGATCCTTTAGAAACATTCATAACGTGCATTGTATATGGGCTCTGAGCGCTCTGTCAACTCCGTCTCAGGGGGGCTCTAAAGCTTGACTTTTGCTGAGTGTTATGCCAAATTAACACCTGTTAGGCAGCGGTAAAACATTCAAAACGTTGATTACTAAACAATCAAATCGTCAGAGAATAGAAGATCCCACCATGAAAGATGTCTTGAGCCCCAAGGAGTTCGCCCAGGCGATCGGAGTCAGCGAATCCTCTATCAAACGATGGGTGGATTCCGGAACGATTCCGGCCAGCAAGACGGCAGGCGGTCATCGAAGGATCGCCATGAGTGAAGCCGTGCGCTTCCTACGCGAGACGAAGACCCCACTTCTGCACCCAGACATCCTCGGGTTGCCGGATGTCTCGGCACTCGGTGGAGACCTGCCGATTGGTGAGGACGTCGGAGACACCCTTTTCGACTTCCTCCAGGGTGGAAGGGCCGAGCATGCCAGGGGCCTGATTCAGAGTCTCTATCTCAATGGTCGGAGCATCGCGCAGATCATCGATGGCCCCGTGCAGACGGCCATGGCGCGCCTCGGCAAGCTGTGGCTCGAGAGCAAGGAGCCAGCCGGAGTCTTTCAAGAGCACAGGGCCACCGACATCGCGATTCAGGCTTTGACGCGGCTTCGTCTCTTGATCCCGAGCCGGGAGGGTTCTCCCGTAGCTGTCGGTGGCGCTCCCTCGGGCGATCCCTATCTGCTGCCCTCCCTGGCCGCGGCTGCGGTACTCGAGTCGCGCGGTCTGAATGCGGTCAACCTCGGCCCGGAGACCCCTCTCGAGTCGCTGCAGTTGGCAGCGGAGTCGATGGATGCCAGTTTGGTATGGCTGAGCGTGACATCCATCGAGGATCGGAAGAAGTTGCAAGGGCAGCTCGTCGAGCTGGTCGAGCGCATCGGGGACAAGGGTCTTCCTCTGGTGATCGGTGGGCAGAAGGCGGATCAGCTCGGGCTGCCCGACGTACCTCATCTGCATGTCGGCACGACAATGGGCGAGCTCGAGGCGCTCGTCAAGGGGCTGCGTCTCGGCGCCACTGAAGCCGAAGCACAGAGTCAAGCGCAGGCCGACGTCGCCTGATCGTGCCGAGATGGAACCCCAATCGTTTATTGACTTCAGAGAGGCGTGGCAAGAACTCCACGGGCAGCAGTCTCGCGGTACCGCAGGATTCGACGCAGATCAGGGCCAACCAATATGCGGTCGATCCAGGAGCCGCCAAAGACGCTGTAAAGAATGCGGTCGGTGACGACGACACCTTGCTCGCAAGCCTCGAACAAGTGCTCGTGTCGAAAGCTCCGAAACGGCCCTTGAGCCTGCTCATAGACCAGCCAGTGCGGTGGCTGGAGCTCTGTGATGACGCTGCGCCAGGGCATTGGTAGACCTCGCCACCGTAGTCGGTATTCGATTCTGGAATCGAGTCGAACCGGAGGCGAATAGGAGCCGCGGACGATCAGACTGAACCACGGAGGAGTTAGAGTGTTCAGTCTTCCGGGGTCACAGAACAGTTCGAACACCCTCTCTGTGGCCTGATCGGGGATCTCGAAGCTGTGTTCTACCTCCCGGCCCCGAGGCTTTGCGATCATCTCGGATCCTGTTCGGCTGTGGCTCGGGTCGATCCTGTGGACAGTGCTGTTCTGCCCAGAAGATGCCGCAAGGCGGTCTCCAGCTCCGGATGCCGAAACTCGAAGCCGTCGTCGGCGAGGCTCTCTGGCATCACTCTGGTGCTAGCCAGGAGCATCTCTTCAGCCATCTCTCCGAAGGCCACCCTGGCGGCCAGGGATGGCACTCTGGCAAGAGCAGGACGCCGCACGACCTTGGCGAGAACCTTCGTCAGGTCCTGATTGTCCACGGGCTTTGGTGCCGTGAGATTGACCGGGCCTCGCAGGTCGGGGCTCATGATCGTCTGCAGCAGGGCTGAAATCGCGTCGTCGAGAGAGATCCAGCTCACCCATTGCTTGCCACTACCGAGGACGCCTCCCGCGCCGATCTGGAACAGCGGGAGCATCTTGGCCAGGGCACCGCCTGTCGGCGAGAGCACGACTCCGAATCGCGGATTGACGACCCGAATCCCGGCCTTCGAGGCGACTTGCGAGGCCGATTCCCATTCATCGGCGATCTCGGCGAGAAACCCGCTGCCTCTGCTGCTGTGCTCGTTGAGGATCTCGTCCTGCCGATTGCCATAGAAGCCGATCGCCGAAGCCGAGACAAGGACTTTGGGAGGCTCGTTCAATTCGAGAAGAGACGCCACCAGTCGGGCTGTTCCCTTCTCCCGGCTCGTGCGAATGCGATTCTTCTTGGTGCGACTCCAGCGACCTTCACTGACGCTTTCGCCCGCCAGGTGTACTACGGCATCGACGCCTTCCAGGCTCTGCGGGTTCAGGATGCCATCCGCAGTGTTCCAGGTAACCAGATTGGGGTTCTGAACCGACGTCGCACGAGCTATCGGCAGCACCTTGTGACCCTGTGTCGTCAGCAGGTGGGTGAAAGCGCTGCCGATGAAACCGGTGCTTCCCGTCACTGCGATCTTCAGGCGCGGTAGGTCTCGGAACCTGGCGAAAAGTCGGAGGTCGCCGGCCGTGGTTCTGTGGCGGTAGGCGAAGACGCGTTCCAGCTGATCACGTACGAAGTTCCTTCCGGCGAGGTTACCCACGGTCCCCGCTGGTAGTCGGTAGGAGATCCGATCCCTCAGCTCGCTACTGGTGTCATCGATTGGAGAGAAGTCATGGGTGTGTTCCCATCGATCGAACGGCCCATCGAGTTGAATGTCCTGAAAGCCGAGCCCGGGTCGGACATTGCGGTGCTCGGCCTTCCAGATCTTGCGGAAGGGACCGGATTTGAGCTCGAGAACGACGCGGGAGCCGTCGCGCAGGCCCGTGCTGCCGGCGAGAAGCCGAACCTGCTGCCAGGGAGGTGAGAGCCTGAGGAAGGCACCTGGGCGCGAGTGCCACGCATAGAGGTCCTGAGCACTGGCTCCGATCGGACTGGTTTTCTCGAAGATCTGATCGTTCATTGCGGGCTCCCGACAACTATGGGCGCATCAACCGGGCCGCGAGCATCCGGGTGACTAGGAGAAAGACCACGGTGACCATCAAGAGGACCAACACCTGCGGTTTCAGATCGGCCAGGCCCGTCTCGTACCAGAACACTTTCTGATAGCCGTCGAGAGCCCAGGCATTAAAGGTCAGCAGGCCGAGCTTCTTCAGACCCTCCGGCATCAGATATCGGGGAAACATGCTGCCACCCAGGGCGGACATGACGAGAATGACCACGGCCGAGACACCGGCGAGCTGGATGCGAGTCCGACAGAGAGAGGCCAGGAATAGCCCGAAGGCTGCCGCGGCTGCGGCCGACACCGCGGTCATGACCACGAACCCTGACAGATGATCTGCCGTCCAAAGGTCGAGCCCGAAAGCTGCCCATCCCCACACGAACATCACCGTGACTTGAACGAATCCGAGGACGGCGAGAAAGAGCCAATGACCCAGAAGGAGCTGCCCCAGGCCCAGTCTGGAAGCGAGAATGCGCCGCAAGACACCACTTTCTTTCTCGTCGATCAGGATGCCGCTGCGGCCACTGACTGCGAAAAGCAGGAACATGACGCCGATTCCGGCCGAGAAGAAGGCGACAGCGGATTTGTCGGTGTCGTTGCCGACGACATCTGCGATCTCGAAGGTGAAAGGCGACTCGAGAGCTTCTCGACCACTGGATTGTTCGATCACGCCGAGTTGTTCGAAGGTCAACCGGAGCGCAACCGAGCCGAGGATTCCTGTGGCCAGTTCAGCGACAAGAGGATTGGCGGAGTCGGCCAGCACCTCGATCGCCTGCGCCTCTTCGCCCGATTCGACAAGGCCCGCGGCGAAACCGACGGGAATGACAATACCCACGTCGGCTTCCTGCTGGCGGATTGTCTCGACCGCAAAATGCCTGGCTGCATTGATGGATTCCGCCTCCACGCGTTGAATTCGCAAGGCGGGCTCTTGCTCGAGAAGGGTTGCGAATCGCTCTCCTGTCGGCCCCTGGTCCTCGAGGACCAGGACCGTATCCAGCGCCTCGAGGTGCTCGGTGTCCAAATCGCCGAAGACCGCTGCAAAGATGGAAAAGAAGACGATCGGCAGTATAAAGGTCAAAGCGAGCGCCACGCGATCCCGCTTCAGGTGCAGCCAACCGAGTCGAAAGATGGTCCAGATCATTCTCTCAGCTCCGCCCCCGTCAGGCCGCTGAATACCGCTTCCAGGTCGGGGGTCGAGACTTCAAGGCTGACCACTTCCAGACCCGCGGAGGAGATCCGACCCAGTAGCTCGGGCAGCTCTCGCCCAGCGTCACGAACCGAGCCTTCCCCGATTCGTCCCTGAAACGTGAACCTCTCTCCGAGGTCCAGAGCTTCCGGTGCTCGATTGAAGAGGATGGTGACGGTCCTGAGGCCCGCAGCCAGGGTGTCGGCCAGTTCGTCTACTCGCCCTGAGGCCACCAGGGATCCGCGATCGAGAATCATGACCCTGTCGCAGGTGGATTCGATCTCTTGCAGTTGATGCGAGCTGTGGATCAGGGAGGCGCCGTTGTTGCGCAGCTCATCCAGCATGTCCCAGATCCTGCGCCTTCCCTGTGGGTCGACGCCGACTGTCGGCTCGTCCAACAACACGACTCGCGGTTCGTGCAGCACGGCGCAGGCGATGTTGAGGCGTCGTTTCATTCCACCGGAGAATGCAGCAATCTGTTCGTCGGCTCGGCTTGCGAGATCAGTCCAACCGAGGGCCCACTGGACCCGTTGTTGGAGGTCGGCTCCTGTCAGGCCGTTCAGACGGCCGAACACCTCGAGGTTTTCTCTAGCAGAAAGCAGCGAATAGAGGGCGATTTCCTGCGGCACGATGCCGAGCAGGGCGCGAGCACGACTCGAGGCCCACGGGCTGACCCGCTGACCGAAGAGCTCGAACTCACCCTCGTCCGGTTGCAGCAGGCCGGCGATGGAGCTCATCAGGGTGGTCTTGCCCGCTCCATTTGGACCGAGGAGCCCGATCCACTCTTGGGGTTTGAGAACGAAGGAGACTCCGTCGAGAGCCTGAAGATCGCCGAAGCGCTTGCATACGTGGCGTACGGAGAGTGCGGGCGCCGTCGAATCTTCGATCGCCAGCGACATCAGGTGCGACCTTTCCAGGCCAGCGGGCGGCCGAGCGACTCTCGGACCAATGCGAACCATTGCACGGCGACGATCAACAGGATGCCCAGCGGATGGAGCAAACCGCCGAGGATCGACTGCTCGAACCTCCAGACCAGGACCATGCGGGTGAAGTAGACCATCGCGGTAGCGGTAGCGGCCAGCGCCATCGTCGAGCTCGCCGCGTTTGTGAGCCAGGTGGCCAACAGGAGGAGAGGAGGCAGGACCTGACCTCCGATGAGCAAAAGGGTCCATGGAATGATGGCGCTCGGTGAGGCCATCGCTTCCGTGGCGTTCTTGGCAAAACCGCTCCAGACTTCCTGGGCGTCGTGATACATCCGGCAACTCGCCAGGTTGGTGGCGTCGAAGAGCTCCGTCTTCAGGCCCTGCCGGCGAAACGCTCTCGGCAGTTGGAGCCCGTCGTGGCGAGAAGCCTTGATGGTTCGGTGGCCGCCCGTCTCTTCATAGGCTCGGCGGCGGGCTATCAAGAGCTGCCCACAGCCGGCTGAAAAGGCCGGCCAGCGAGTCCATCGCATGCCCATCATTGGGAGGAAGCCCAGAAGGACGAAGTGAATCAAAGGGACAGCCAACTTCTCGGTCAGGGTTGCCGTCACTTGACGGGGAATACCACTGGCGAGGTCCGAGTGGGTCTTGTCCATGAAGGCAACAAGACGCTCGATGGCGTCGGGCTCGAGTGCCACGTCGGCGTCGATGAAGAGCAGGTAGTCTCCGGCAGCGTCGGCGGCGCCGGTGAAGCATGAGTGCGGTTTGCCGCCCCAGTCGTCTGGCAGGCTGGGGGCGCTGAGAAGTCGGACTCTCGGGTCTTGATCGGTGAGCTCCGTCACCAGTTCCGCCGTCCGGTCGCTGGAGTGGTCGTCGATGACAATCAGTTCGAGATCGCTGAAACCGTTTGAGAGAACTCGGCCGGCGGCGTGGTGAATGTTCGACTCCTCATCGCGGGCTGGAATCAATACCGAGACTCGGGACATTTCCTTTTTGTGCCGAGCGACGCGCGGAGCTGGCCGATAGAAGAGCAGGTTCACAGCGACATTGATGGCCGGAACGCTCGCCAAAACGCAGGACACGATCGCCAGGATTTCCAGGGTCATGACCGGCCCCCGCCATGGGAGGCGTCGAAGGTGTCTCCCTTGACGCTAGCAATCAGGCGTCGCCACGAGTCGTAGATTCCGCCGACGCCGATTCGCCCGAGTAGGAGAGTGCTGAAGGCCGCTGCGTCTCTGCTCGAGGCCTTTGCTTCGAGGCAGTCCATCGCAGCTTCGAGGCCCTGCTCCAACCGCTTGGTGATATCGATGGTGGGTTTCTTCTGGTCGCTATGCGAGAACGCAACCGGGTCACCGAATCCAACCAGGACCTCGGGAAGGCGCTCGTTCCAGAAGGTGTATTCGACCGCAAGAGGAATCGCCGTAACCGTACCGACCCGCCGAATCAGATGACTCAACCCGGGCCGAAGCAGCACCGGGCGTTGCCGGGGATCCGTGAACTCACCTTCGGCGGTGATCCAAAGAGCGGTGTCCGGTCGGCGGAGAACGGCCTCACCCGTGTTCAGAAATCGGATCGCCCCGGCCCGAGATTCCTGCTCGACGCCAAAGATGCCCAACCTGGCCAGGATCCGATACTTCTCCAGTGCGTCTGCGTCCATTGGACCGTAGGCGATCCTGTCTGGGAAGAACTCGCGGCTGAGCAGCAGAAACAGTATGGGATCCCACCACGAGGGATGGTTGGCATAGATGACGAGTGGACCGCTACCGACCTCGGCCAGGCTCTCGTGGCCGCTAACCCGAATGGCGTCGAAGTTGCGGGCGAAGTAGCGCCGCAGGTATCGTGCGAACCACGCCGCCAGACGAGGAGACACCGCAGGCAGGGTCTGGGCTCTTCCCGGTGCGATCGTGGTTGGACTCGACATCTTTCTCGGATCCTTGAACTGATCGTTCATGACCGATTGTCAGCGATGAGTGGACGCCTCTCAGGCCGCCAACGCTCGACGATCCTGATCCAGGGAATCGGCTGCAATCCAGCCCGACATCATCACCATGGGCATTCCCGGACCTGGGTGAGCGGCACCTCCGGCCAGATAGAGCCCCTCGATCTCACGGCTCCGGTTTCCGGGCTTGAAGGCTCCGAGATAGCGACCGTGACTGGCGAGACCGTAGATGGCGCCGTTGAGAACGTTGTATCGATCGTGAATGTCCTGCGGCGTCAAGGCACGCTCGACTACGATCCGCTCTTCGATGTCCTCCATTCCACCGCAGCTCTTGAGCTTGTCCAGAATCACCCGCCGGTAGTTGGGAAACATCTCGCGCCAGTCGTGGTGGGCACCCAGAAAGGGTGTGTGCACCAGGACGTACAGGGCCTCGCCACCCGGCGGTGCAACGGCGGCCTCCGTACGGGAAGGCGCCGCGACATAGCAGGTCGGGTCGGGCGCGGGCTCTCCCTGGTTGTAGATCCAGTCGAACTCCTCTTCCGGATCCCGCGAGAAGACGAAGTTGTGGTGCATCAGGTGCTCGTAGGCCCGGTCCAGACCGAGGTACAAGACCACTCCCGAGCAGGCCGGCTTGAAACGGCGTCGCTGGTCGAAGCGCTCTCCGACCTCGCCTCCCACGAGCTCGCGGTAGGTTCGCACCGAGTCCATATTGGACACCACGGTGGAGAAGGGGAGGGTCTCACCCGTGTCTGTGAGAACACCTGTCACTTTGTCGTTGTCCGTGAGAATGCGCTGGACGCCGGTCTCGGTCCGCACTTCGACGCCCAGGCTTTCGGCCAGGCGAGCCAGAGCCTCGGGTACCGCCCTCGTGCCGCCGATCGGATACCAGACTCCGCCTTCGGTCTGCATGTGGGCGATGCTGCACAGAACTGCGGGCGACTCGTACGGTGAGGACCCGACGTACTGTGTGAAGTGATCCAGCATCTGGGCCACCCGGTGGTCGTCGATGTGCCCTCGGATCGTGCCGGCAACCGAGCGACCCATGCGCAGTTTCACCAGGTCGCGCAGCATGGCCAGGTTGAAGGTGGCCTTCAGATCCATGGTGTCCTGAATGTCTTCGACCGATTTCCAGAAGAAGAAGCGGTCCGAGATGTCGTGCAGTTCCTCGGAGAGCTTGAGGAAGTCGGTGTAGCTGGATGCATCGCCCGGAACTGACGAGAATTCGCCGATCCTCTGGGCCATCTGCTCCGTGTCCTGCAATAGATCGAGGACCGAGCCATCCTCGTAGAAGCACCTCCACTGAGGGTCCAGCCGTACCAGATCCAGCTCGTCATTGAGTTTCTTGCCCGCTTCGGCGAAGATTTTCTCCAGTACCTTGGGAACAGTGAGAATCGTCGGCCCCATATCGAAGCGGTAGCCCTGCTCCTCGAGAACCGCGGCCTTCCCACCGAGCCAGGGGTTCTTCTCGAGCAGCGTCACGTTGTGTCCTCGAGCTGCCAGAGTGCAGGCCGCAGCCAACCCTCCCAATCCTCCGCCGACAACTCCGACTCGGGATTCTCGATTCGTCATGGGGCTCATTTCTTCTCCTTTGCAACGCGGCTCTTGTGCCGCAGGTCACGGATCAAACTGCGCCAGCCGTCGAAGCGGTCACTCCAACGCCTGGCATGTGCTGCCTTCAGATAGGACTCGAACAGCCGTTCATCGTCCGGCTGGAGTGTTTCGAAATGCGGATGCGTGCTCACTTTCCGCTCGATGACGACGCGAGGCGCCGTAAGCTCCAGGAGTCCTTCGGCTCCTCGTGTCGAGCCGAAACCGCTCCAGCCCCTGCCGCCGAACGGCAGGCGGGGATCTGCAGTCGGTGCGATCATGTCGTTGACCACGACTACGCCGGCCTCGACCCGCTGCGCGAAGCGCCTAGCTTCAGCTGCTGGCCCGAAGACAGTCGCACCGAGTGCGTAGGGGCATTGGGCGTCGAGCAGCAGTGCCTCCTCGGCGTCATTCACGCCAACCAACGACACAACCGGGGCGAACACATCGGTGCGCAGCAGTCTCATGTCGGGTGCGGCGTTGGTGACGACCAGGGGGCGCATCGAGCTCTCGTTCGGGATTTCGCCACAGGCCACCGTCGCACCGTCGGCTTGCGCTTCGGTGACGAGATCGGTGACGAGAGCGGCGATGGCCGAGTCGACCTCGACGACAGGAGAGTCGGTCAGAGCCCTTTCGAGATGCTGCTGGAGGGCATAGAGACGGCTCTTGGGCACGAATACGCGACGCGGAGCGATGCACGTGGCACCGCCGTTCAGTCGCAAGCCGAAGGTCAGAGCTCGCGCCACCAGATCCAGGTCGGCGTTGGGTAACACGAACACTGCATCGCATCCCGAAAGCTCGACGATGGCTGGGGTCACGTTTGGAACGAGTCGAGCCAGGACCTCACGACCGGTGGCCAGAGAGCCGGTAAGCAGGACCTTGTCCACGCCAGCGTCCATCGCCCACTGCGCAGCCGCGGGTGACTCGTCGAGCACCGCCACCAGGTCCTTCGGTAGACCGCAGTCGATGAGGAGATCCACCAGGGCCTGTGCGGCCTTCGAGCAGCTTCGGCCTGGCTTCAGGAGCACTGCATTGCCAGCGACCAGGGCTTGAATCGTCTGCACGCCGGGCAGCAGCAGGGGGTAGTTCGAGGCGGCGATGATCAGGACGACTCCGAGAGGCTCTCTTTGAACCTCACTGGAGGTGCCGAAAAGCCATCGCGGTCGACCTCTGGCGCTCAGCTTGCGAGGGCTCAAGAGGGTTGTGGCTTCCTGTTCGAGGAACCGACAAGCGTCTGCCAACGGCAGGATCTCTGCCGACAGTGTTTCGGCAAGGCCTCCGGAACGGGCCAGTTCCACGGTGCGGGCCAGCTCGGATCCCCGTTCGGCGAGCGCCCAACGGAATCTCTGAATGACGTTCAGACGCTGTGCCACACCGACTTCTGCCCATTGCCGCTGCGCCCGTCGAGCCCGAGCCATCGAATGCAGCGATGGCGAACGCTCGACGGTGTTGCCGCCGGATCTCTGCAGTTGAATAGCCATGCCGGATCCCGTTCCCTCAGGCTGTCTTGCTCATACCGCCCGTTGCGGCGTCTGTGGCTCTCGAAGCTTGCATCGTTGTGCCCTGCTGCCAGGTGGGGCCGGTCTGACTTCCACTGCGAAAGGGTAGGAACGTCTTCTTTTTCACTCTCTGGGCGTCTTCCTCGATCAGCTGCGAGGTGATCTTCGCCGACTCGAAGATGACGGGAAGACCACTTCCTGGGTGCGTCCCTCCGCCGACCAGATAGACGGACTCGAGGTCCTCGAATCGGTTGTGGGGCCTTCTGCTGAGCATCTGACCCCAGGTATGAGCGAGGTTGAAGGTCGCTCCCCGATAGATTCCCTGCTCGGTCTCCCAGTGGGATGGAGTCAGGATTTTCTCGTATCGAATACGTCGATCGAGATCGTCGATACCGACCTTCTCGAGCTGTCTCACGACCACTTTTCTGAAGTCCTCTGTGTCTCGGGTCCAATCGACATTCGGGTGCTGATGCGTCACGGGCACGAGGACGTAGAGCGAGCTCATGCCTTGTGGCGCCATCTCCGGATCGGTGACTGTCGGGTTCTGAACATAGAACGAGGGCTGTGTCGACAGGACGTGGTCGTCCTCGATTTCTCGCAGGTTCTGCCGGTAGTCATCGGCCAGATAGATCGTGTGGTGGGCGAGGTCGTCGAGGCGGCCCTCGACTCCCAGATACATCATGAAAGTGGAGCAGGAGAACTTCTTCCTCTCGAGCTTCTCGTCTGTCCACCGCTTGCGCAGGTGATTCGGGACGAGGTGGGACATGGCATGTGCGAAGTCAGCGTTGACGACCAGGGCATCGCACGTTCGGACGCCGGTGCTGGAGCGGACTCCAACGGCCTTGCGACCCTCGAAGATGATCTCCTCCACCGGCTCGTTGAGATGGATCCGGACTCCGAGCTTTTCGGCCGCGCGGGCCATGGCCAGGCTAACGGCACCACAGCCGCCCCGGGGATGGAACACGCCGTGCTCATACTCCAGGAACGAGAGGATTGTGAAGAGGCTTGGGCACCGAAATGGCGACATGCCCAGGTACTTGCTCTGGAACGAGAAGGCCAGCCTGACCCGAGGATCCTGGAAGTAGGTGCTCAGATCCTGGTCGACGCTCTTCCATGGCCTCAGGAGCGGCAGCATCTCGAAGAGCGAGAGTCCCAGCAGATCCTTGAGACTTTCCATTGGTGACTCCAGGATCGGCTTGAATGCGGCGAGCTTCTCTCTGTTGTCACTCATGAACCTGTCGAGGTGCTGGGCATCGCCGGGAGCCAGAGCTGCGATCCGTTTCTTCAAGAGCTCGATGTCGGGAGTGATCTCGAGCTCACCACCTTCCTCGAAGAGCAGCCGATAGTGCGGGTCGAGACGGATCAGGTCGACTTCATCATCCAGGTCCATCCCGCAGCTGCTGAAGATGCTCTCCAGGACCTGCGGATAGAGAAAGAACGTGGGGCCCAGATCGAAGTGGAAGCCGTTCTCTGAGATTGTCGAGGTCCTTCCCCCAACGTGCGCTTGCTTCTCGAGAACCTCGACATCGAAACCGGCCTGAGCCAGTAGCATCGCGTTGGCCAGGCCGCCGGGCCCTGCTCCCACGATAACGACCTTCTTGGCTCTGCTTCCTCTTCGTTCAGCCCTCCGACGCTGCATGATTTTCACCTCCTGTTGATCGAGGCCGCCCTGGCTGCGTATTGCGGATGCTCCAGAATAGATGTTTTGAACGTTTATTCCGATACCTGACTCTCGGCTACTCATTTCTTCAATATTTTTCCAATAGTTAATTATTTGTCTTGCTTTCCGTGGCGCGAGATGAACTATATGAATGTTTTGCACGTTTTGTCAAGGGCGAATCGTGACAAAG
>Ga0316192_10000288_pt1 | contig 35510 bp, 34 predicted proteins | sample MerIslwburrow_MG_FD_204931 | JGI IMG/M metagenome (GOLD analysis project Ga0316192, IMG submission 204931) | Coastal sediment microbial communities from Maine, United States - Merrow Island worm burrow | ecosystem: Environmental > Aquatic > Marine > Coastal > Sediment | place: USA: Maine...
CCTTCTCACAGCGAGCGGAGCGAGCGCTGACAGCGACCAAAGGGAGCACTGACTTTCTCACCACAAACTGCTGAATTTCCAGGGTCTTTATGAGATAATGCCGACCCGCTCTGGCCGGACGAACCGGCAGAAGGACTGGTGAACCATGAGCCTGTCGTTGATCGCCAAGAACATCGGCGAATCCGCCACGTTGAAGCTCAACGAGATCGCCGCGATTCTCCGGGCCAAGGGGGATCCCGTGATCCACCTCGGGGGCGGCGAACCCAAGGGCAAAGCGCCGCTGGATGCGGTGCTCGCCGCGACCTCGGCGGTGGCCTCCGGCGAGGTGAGATACACCCCACCCGCCGGCACTCCGGAGCTCAAAAAGGCCATCATCCGCTACACCGAGGAGTTCTACGGTTTCCGGCCGGCGCCGGAAAACGTCATGGCCTCGGGCGGCGCCAAACAGGCCATCATGACGGCGCTCCACGCCCTCATCGACCCCCAGGGCGAGGTCATCTTCCCGGTGCCCTACTGGGTGAGCTACCCCGACATGGTCAAGCTGGTGGGCGGGATCCCGGTGCCGGTGGAGCCCGAGGACGGCTCCTTCATCCCCCGGATTCAGGACATCGAGCAGATGGTGGGCTCCTACACCAAGCTGGTAATCATCAACAGCCCCAACAACCCATCCGGCGCGGTCTACCCGGAAGAGTTCATCGCCGACATCGTCGATTTCTGCGAGCGCCGCGGGCTGTGGCTCATCATGGACGACATCTACCACCGGCTGGTCTTCGATGGTCGCAAACCCATCAACCCCTACAGCTACGCCAACGACCGCAGCGAGAATTCCAAGCTCATCCTCGTCAACGGCGTCTCGAAGCAATACGCCATGACCGGTTTCCGGATCGGCTGGGCGGTGGGCAACCGCCGACTCATCGAGGCCATGACCAACATCCAGGGTCACGAGACCTCGGGACCGTCGGTTTTGCTCCAGCACGCCGCGGTGGGTGCCATCAACGGACTCCAGTCCCCAGTGGAGGGGCTCCGCGCGACCCTGGAAAACAACCGCAACGTCCTCATGGCCGAGCTCAAGGCCTTCGAGGGCGTGGTCATCGAAAAACCCGGCGGCACCTTCTATTCCTTCCCCGACTTCTCGACCTACAACCGTGACTCGGTGGCGCTGTCGAAGTTCATCCTCGACAAGGTGCAGGTGCTGACGGTGCCGGGCAAGGAGTTCGGGATGGAGGGCCACCTCCGTCTGAGCTTCTGCGGTTCCATCAAGGAGATCACCGAGGGCATCGAGCGGATCAAGTGGGCGCTGGACCCCAACTCGCCCAACGAGCTCTACATCGGTGAGCGCAAGCTGGTGAGGGACTGGATATGAGCAAGTATCTGAAGTTCGCCACGCCCGCCGCGGCCCAGGCCGGGGATCTCAAGAGCCGGTTCGGGATTTCGAACCACGGCCTCACCCACGTCGACCGCGTCTACTGGAACCTCCCCGCGCCGGCGCTTTACGAGGAAGCCGTCTTCCGCAACGAGGGCTTTATCGCCCACGGCGGCCCGCTTGTGGTCAACACCGGCAAGTGGTCGGCCCGCGCCGCCCAGGAGAAGTACGTCGTCCGCGAGAATTCCACCGAGGACAAGATCTGGTGGGGCGAGTACAACCGACCTTACGACGGCGCGCTTTTTGCCGGTCTCCACTCGCGGATCCAGGCCTTTCTCCAGGATGAGGAGCTCTTTGTCCAGGACTGCTATGTCGGCGCCGATCCAAAGTACCGGATGCCGGTGCGGGTCATCACCGAGTACGCCTGGCACTCGCTCTTCGCCCGCAACCTCCTCATCACCCCAAAGAACCAGGACGACTACCAAAGCCACGTCCCCGAGTTCACCGTCATCGTGGCGCCGTCGTTCCACTGCGACCCGCGGCTCGACGGCACCCGCTCCTCGACGGCCATCATCCTCGATTTCTCGAAGCAGTTGGTGCTCATCTGTAACACCTCCTACGCCGGCGAGATCAAGAAGAGCCTCTTCACGGTGATGAACTTCCTGCTTCCCCTGCGCGAGGTTCTGGCCATGCACTGCTCGGCCAACGTCGGCGCAGGAGGCGATGTCGCGCTCTTCTTCGGGCTGTCAGGCACCGGCAAGACGACGCTCTCTGCCGATCCAAACCGCCAACTCATCGGCGACGACGAACACGGATGGTCCGACGACGGCGTCTTCAACTTCGAGGGCGGCTGCTACGCCAAAGTCATCCGGCTCTCGGCCCAGAACGAGCCCGAGATCTACGACACCACACGACGCTTCGGCACGGTGCTCGAAAACGTCGTCCAGGACCGGACCTCGCGCAAGCTTGATCTCGACGACGACCGTTTCACCGAGAACACCCGCGCCGGCTACCCGCTGGAGTTCATCCCCAACGTGGTCCCAGAGGCCATGGTGGACACCCACCCGAAAAACGTGGTTCTGCTGACCTGCGACGCCCAGGGGGTTCTGCCGCCAATCGCACGGCTCGACCCCGAGCACGCGGTCTACCACTTCATGTCCGGCTACACCTCGAAGATCGCCGGGACCGAGATCGGTCTCGGCATCGAGCCCGAGATCGCCTTTTCGGCCTGCTTCGGCGCCCCCTTCATGGTCCACCACCCCTTTGTCTACGCCGACATGCTGCGCAAGAAGATGCTCAAGCACAACGCCACCTGCTGGCTGGTCAACACCGGCTGGGTCGGCGGTGGATGGAACGTGGGCAAAAGAATCTCCATTCGTCACACCCGCAACCTGCTCAACGCGGCGCTCGACGGCAAGCTCGATCAGGTGGAGTTCCGCAAGGACAAGCTCTTCGGCTTCGACGTGCCGCTGAGCTGTCCCGAAGTGCCCACCGATGTCCTCGACCCGTCGACATCATGGGGCAACAAGGACGAGTACTGGAAGCGCTACGACGCACTCGCGGCGCGCTACATCGAGAACTTCAAGCTCTACACCGACGGCTGTCCCGCCGAGGTCGCCGGCGCGGGGCCGAAGCGGTTGAAGTAGGTTGCGAAGGTATTAGGTATTAGGTATTAGGTATTAGCTCCATCGCAATCATCGCGAACATCCAATTGTCGATTCGTAGGGGCGGGTTTTATACCCGCCCTTGCGCGAACGATGAATTCTGCAAGTAGGCGGGTCGTTTACGACCCGCGACCAAGTCGTTGATCTGCGGTGAACGCCTCCCAGCGCACGGCGGCGTTCACCGAATCCAACTCCGTCGGGCCTGCACCGATCGTGGTCGCGGGGCCTGGAGGCCCCGCCTACGGTTTCTCTGAACTCTCCGCTCGCTCTAACCCCGTCGTGGGGGCGAAGGAGAGGAAAAGGCCGACCTGGCAGAAGGCCATCACCACACCGGCGATGGTGCCGACGACTGTGCTCGGGACCATTTCTCTGAGGATCTCGAAATGCCACGCAAGGATGGTTGGAGCGACCACTGCGACGAGGGCAGGCGCCATCCACACAACCAGGGTGACCAGCGACCGCACGGGTTGCCTGACGGTGCCCCACAGACCCGCCAACCACGCCAGAACGGCTGACCGGCGATGGCTTTCACCGAGCAACCATGCACCCCTGAGGGCGGCCATCCAAGAGAGAACCGCGGCTGCAAGACACAGGAAGATCCCTGTCTCCAGATACATGCCGAGGCGTGAGTCATCGGCGAGATCCGCAGCACGTTCCTCGAGCTTGAGATAGGCCAGGACGACCGCCGAATTCACGAGCACGAGCGCCGCCACCGAGGTGAGGCCGAGGCGGGCCCAGCGCCACCAGCCGAAGAGCCCGCGGCTGAAGACTTCCACCAACCGGACGTCGCTCCGACCGGAGTAGAAGAACCAACGCACCAGACCCGCGTGCCAGAGCACCGTCCACGCCCACAACGTGAAACAACCCGAGAGGAACGCCAGTGCCAATGGGGGCCAGACGGGCTGTAGGAGCTCGATGAGAATCAGCATCGTCTCACCATCGGGAAGACCGCCATCGGGAAGGTTGGCAAGAACTCCCCCCACGGCGGTCCAGAGCACGAGCCGGGCCGGGACGAAGACCAGCACCGACACGAGGAAGACCACGACGACGACCCGCCACAGGACCGCGGCCTTACGAATGCCGAAACGCCAGGAAGGTGCCGCCTTCTCCACATCAACTCCAGGGCACGGTGAGAAATCCCACCAGAGAAAGGGCGCCGTCGAGCCACCACAGCACGGTAGGATCCGCGACCTCGTCCCGCCAGTAGTTGTCAGCGCGCCGGGTTTCCAGAACCCAGACCCCATCGGGATCCACCACAACCTGACGGAGTCTCACCGAAGATTCCTCGGTCCAGCGGACCCACCGGTCGCGAGAGTCCCACGTTCGGCGCTCGCGTCGGTCGTCGGCCCACACCAACTCCACCTCCACCGGGCCGACAAGATCGCCCCGGCGCCCGATCTCCACCGCGACCCGCCACGAGCCATCCTCCTTCGAGCCCGAGTCCCCCTCGTCGTCGCCCACTTTCCACTCTCCGTCATTCCAGACCATCCCATGGGCCGACTCGATCTCGACGTGTCTCACGGCCAACACCGCCCAGTCGGGTCGACGGTCACCGCGGATCACCGCGTCGAAGAACCAGTCGAGGTCCTCGCCCAGCGACCGCTCGAGCGAGGCCTGGAAATCGTTGCCCGTTGGATGCCCGTCGCGGTGATCGGCGACATAGGCGCGCATGGCCCGCACCAGCCGGTCTTCGGCGAAGATTCCCTCAAGGGTGCGGATCGCCAGGGCCGGTTTGGCGTACGAGGCAAAGAAGGCATCCACGAGACGCCGCTGCTCCCAGTTCGGGCGATCGATCTTCACCGGAAGGTTCTCGAACCCGGCCCAGACCCGCTCCATCCCCCATATTCGGGCAAGTCGAATCTCCGGGACCAGCCCGTCGGTCACGATATCGTCCAGGCAACGGTTCTCCGCCCAGCTGGTCAGCCCCTCATCGAGCCAGGCGGCTTCGAACTCGTTTGACGCAATCATCCCCTGAAAGTACTGATGACCGACCTCGTGAACCGTGACCGACTCGATGCTCGTGCGCCACGAGAAGACCGGTGAGGCATCGAGCCGACTGGCCCCGGTTGTGATGAGGGTCGGGTACTCCATCCCGCCGGCCCCCTTCGCCCCCGGCGGCGGCGACACCACCGTCAACTGCGCGTGAGGGTAGGGACCGAAATATAGTCCGAACCACGCAACGGCGAGCCGTGTCGCGCGGAGCATCCTGGGTATCAGCTTTCCCTGCGCCTGCGGCACCAGAAAGCGGATGGTCATGGGGGGCAGCTCGAGATCCGCCGCCCCGAGATCGAGCAACCCTCCCGCCCGTTCGAGCCAGACCATGGGTACGTGGCGACCGGGATCGAACTCGACCTCGAAGGCATCCATCAGCGCCGGTGGCGCGGTGGTCCAAGCGAAGTCGTGGACGCCCCTGGCATGGAACTCGACCACGTCGTCGGTGGCGACCGGCTCTCGCGAGATCTGCTCGCCGGTGGCGCCGATCACCCAACCGCGAGGGATGGTCATCCGAACGCGGTAGCCGCCGAAATCGGCGAAGAACTCGGTGGAGACGTGGAATTGGTGGCAGTTCCAGCCCGCCTCGCCCTCGAAGACACCGATCTTGGGAAACCACTGGGCCACCATGTAGAAGTCGCCGGCAAAGCCGGTGCGAAAGGCCACTCGCGGCAGCCTCGCCTCGAACTCGAGGTCGATGGAGATCGATTCACCGGGTAAGACCTCGCGCGGCAATACGACCCGCGCCACGGTGAAATCGTTCTCGTTGCCGTCGTCGGGGCGTTCGAAGCTCAGGCCCGGCATGAGATCGGTACCGTCGGGCAGGGCCATCCGGGTCAATCTCGTCCAACCCCAACCACCATCGAGGGTCCTGGACACACCGAGAGGATCCCGTGCGAGCTCGCGCATGAAGGTGCTCTCGGAGCTCGCGAAGGCATTCAGATAGAGGTGGAACCAGATCTCGTTGGTGGCCACCGAGGTGATGTTGCGCCAACGGACCGTCTCTCGACCATCGAGTTTGTGCGCCTCTGGATCGAGGGCAACCTCGATGTCGTAGTCGACGACACGGCTTTCCAGAGCAGCAGCCGGCATCGCCGAGAACGCAAGAATCAAACCGAGCACGCCGATGGATTTCACGGTGCGAGTGTACCGGACCGGGGGTGTTGGGGGCTTGAGGTCCTGGGGGCTTGGGGTCTGGCCCGCACGCCCTCAGGTCCTCAAGTCCTCAGGTCCTTCGGTCCTCACGCCGGAAACTTCTAGCCATTGTGCGCGTTGGACATTACATTGGAAGACTCTGATGCTGATTCGCTTCGCCCTCGTTCTCGTGTTGCTCGCCGCCACCCCGGTCGCGGCGGATGAGGGTGACAACCAGAAGCAGTTCCAGCTCGACCTCGACAAGATCTCGCTTAAGCCCCAGGATCCGCGGACGCAGGCCCGGCTCGCACGATGGAACGACGATCCCATGGCGCGGGTGGCGATGGCCATGGCTTCGGAGCAGGCGCGGATGCTCGGCGGTCATCAACCCGGGGCGGGCCGCCCAAACGCCATGGTTTTCTCGGTTCGACTGCAAAAGGCTCTCGCCGCCCAGCTCATGGTCTCGACGTCGGTGAGCGGAGTGGAGTTCTACGAACGACGAATGACCGTCATCCGGTGGCCGTGGGAAAAAGACGACGAGGCCAAACCGGCCATGCCGCTCGACGAACAGCTGACGGTGATGCTCGGCAAGCGGCTCGAAAGCCGCTGAGACGTGAGAAGGTCAGTGCTCCCAACGGTCGCTAGTAAGAAAGTCAGCGCTCGCTTCGCTCGCTAGTTAGAAGGTGAGGCCGCACGCCACCTTTGGCCACGTGCTGGTGAGAAGGTGCATCGCGACCAACCCTGTGGCTCGATGACGTCGCCACTGACTTTTCGACCAGCGACCGACGGGAGCGCTGACCCTCTCGCTTTCTAAACTTCTAACTTCCTCATTCCTCACGCCTCGCCCGGACAGCGACAACCACAAACGAGCGAAAGGTGACGAGCGACATACGGACGGGCGGAGCGAGCCGCTACAGTCGATCTTTGAGATTCTTCGAAACCTTGAACCGCACGCTCTTGGAGGCCGAGATGGTGATCGGCTCGCCGGTGGCGGGATTCCTCCCCAGACGCGCCGGACGTTCCGAAATCATGAAGGTGCCGAAGTTGGGTACAGTGATTTTGTCGCCTTCGGCGAGCGCCTCGCCGGTGAGTTCGAATATGGAATCGAACACCATGGCGATGTGAGTCTTCGGAATACCGGTGAGCACTGCGATCCGATCCACGAGGTCCGCTTTTCCAGCCATCTCTGATTCGCCTCCCGTCCGATCGTCAGACAACGTACCGCGTCATCTGTGAGCAGGTCAAGCAATCCGATCACACGTAGAATATCCGTCATGGACACCATACTCTCTCCCTGGGTCACCCTCTCCACCGAGGTGCTCGGCACCTATCCCATTTTCGAGCTCTCACGAAGCCGGCAACGATCGCCCGGATCGGGCCGCGAACACCATTTCCTGCGTCTCGACTGTCCCGACTGGGTCAATGTCATCGCCGTGACCGATGACGGCCGGATGGTCCTCGTCGAACAGTACCGCCACGGGACCGATGAGATGACCATCGAGATCCCGGGTGGCGCCGTCGATCCCGGCGAGAGCCCCGCCGGCTCTGCGGCCCGCGAGCTCGAAGAGGAGACCGGTTATCGGGCTTCGGAGCTCATCGAAATCGGCCGGGCCGATCCCAATCCCGCTTTTCTCTCCAACCGGTGCTGGACTTATCTCGCGCTGGGATGCCGCAGCGACGGCACGGTGAGTCTCGACCCGTCGGAAGAGATCGAGGTTTCGCTTGCCCCAATCGGAGACTTTGCCCGCCTCATCGACGACGGCACCATCACCCACTCGTTGGTGATCGCCGCTCACGATCACCTCCAGCGGGGATTGCGGCGCGGAGCGAAGTGGGCGGAGAGGCTTCCGGCATCGTCCTGAATCTCCATGAGTATGGTGGCAGCCTGCCTCGAGGTTTGTCGAAAATTGGAGCGCCGGCGTCTCGTGGGCGTCATCGACGCCGACGGGACGTCGGCGCTACAAGTGCCTGCGCGCGGTTGGGGGGCAGGCCTCCTCGACACAACGAGCCCCGGCACGCAACCCTTTTTCGCGGCGACCAACGCTGGTCCCGAACAATGCAAAAGGTGGCTCCCTCGGCCAACAGCCTCGGGAGCACCACGCTCGAGAGCGCCGTGCTGGACGGGTAACAGCCCCGAGGCCACCATGGTCGGGAGCGCCTTGATGGAATGACTCACAGGTCCTTGAAGTTGTTCCTCACGTCATGAAATGCAGACATCGATTCTCAACCGTCCTCGCGTCGACGCTATTGATCGTCGCCGCGATCCCCGTCCAAGGAGAAGAAGACATGCTCGAACCCGGACAGCCATTCCCCAGTTTCGAACTCCCCGCCCACGACGGCACCACCGTCTCGAGTGCAGATCTCGAGGGAACACCCTACCTGCTCTTCTTCTATCCCAAGGCCGACACCGGTGGTTGAACGCTGGAAGCCAACCAGCTGCGGGACAGCTGGTCCGATCTCCAGGCTCGGGGGGTGAACGTCGTGGGCGTCAGCTTCGACAAGCCCGAAACCAACCGCAGCTGGGCGGAGAAGAACGAGCTTCCGTTCAAGCTGCTCTCCGACCGTGAGAAGACTCTTGCCAAGCAGGTCGGTGCAGCGCGCTCGATGATTCCTTTGCCGAAGCGGATCTCCTATCTCGTCGGCGCGGACGGCGCGGTCCTCGTGGCCTACCCCGATGTTAAACCGGGTGACCATGCCGAGGAGGTGCTTGCCGATCTCGAGCGGCTCGAGATAGGTGATCCCGGCTAGACCTCAGACGTGCAGCTCGGGCACCGGGTCGCCTTGATGGCGATTTCCGTCGCACAGAACGGGCAGTCCTTGGTGGTGGGTTCCGCCGGAGGCGCCTCTTCTTCACGCCGCATGGCGTTGATCGACTTGACCAGGAGAAAGACCGCCATTGCAACTATCAGAAAGCTGATGATGTTGTTGATGAAGAGACCGTAGTTGACGGTCACCGCTCCCGCAGCCTGAGCGTCCGCAAGGGCCGCGTAGGGACCCGCCGGATCACCCGCCTTCATCACCGAGAAGAGATTGCCGAAGTCGACACCGCCCAACAAAAGCCCGATGGGTGGCATGATGACGTCGCTGACCAGGCTCTTGACGATGGTGCCGAATGCACCGCCGATGACGATGCCGATGGCCATGTCGAGGACATTGCCCTTCATGGCGAACTCTTTGAACTCTTTGAACATGTGTTCCTCCTTCAGATTTGGGTCAACCTCTTTGTTGACCTCGTTTTGCTTTCCCGAGATGTGATTTGAACTCAGTCGATGATACACCAGAGAAACGCGGAGCCCACAGGCCCCGCACTATGGTCTCCAATTTGCGATGATCAGCCCGAGACCTGGTGCATGTGAACGTCCTGCTGCGGGAAGGGGAAAGAACACCCCGCCGCCTCGAGACCTTCCTTGAGCTGCCGGGTGAGGTCGAAACGGACATCCCAATAGTCGGCGCCTGCGCACCACGGACGCACGATAAAATCGACCGATGATGCACCGAGCTCGGCAACCGCGATCTTCGGCGCCGGCTCCGCAAGCACCTTGGGGTGGTCGTTGACGATGCGTTGGATCGTCTCCATGGCGACCTGGATGTCATCGCCATAGTCGATCCCCATCAAGAGATCGACGCGCCGGGTGTCGAATCCGTTGTAGTTCTTGATGGTGCCGCCCCAGACCTGTGCGTTGGGCACGGTGATCATGATGTTGTCACCGGTCTTGATGACGGTGGAAAAGATCTTCACCGCCACGACGGACCCGGCGATGCCACCGATCTCAACGAAATCCCCGACCTTGAAGGGCCGGAAGATGAGCAGCATGACGCCGGCAGCGAAATTGGACAAGGTGCCCTGAAGCGCGAGGCCAACGGCGAGACCGGCCGCGCCGAGGACCGCGATGAGCGAGGTCGTCTGGATGCCGAAGAGACTCAGCACCGCGATGATGACCACCGCCAGCACGACGTAGTAGACCAATGACGCGACGAACGGGATCAGGGTCGCGTCCACTTCGGCCTTGATCATGGCCTTGCGGACGTTGGAGCGGATGATGCCCGCCACCATGCGACCGATGATGAGCACGACAACGGCGCCGACGATCTTGAGACCCCACTGGGTCAGAATCGGAACAAGTGTGTTGGGATCAAAGTCCATCGTTTTCTCCTTGTTCTCTTACGAACCGGTCAGAAGTTGAGGACCACCGACACCTTGGTGGTGGTGTCGGTCTTCTCGAGGTCGTCGATGGGCTGGTTCCGATACCGGACAAGATAGCTGAACTGCAGCGCCAACATTTTGGTCAGCGATGCGGTGACAGCCGTGTCCGAAGCGAGCCGCCAGTCGGCGGTGTCGTCGAAGTTGGGGTAGTAGAGCAACCGCTGGGATAGGGACGCGGACTTGCTGAAGGCCCATTCCCACTTCAGGCCGGCCACCGCACCGAGCCAGTCCACCGTGTCGATATGATCTTCAAACAGGGGCGGGTCCACAGGCGGGTCCACCTCTCTGAGCGTGATCTGGTCCTCGCTAGTCCAGGTGAGACCGAGATCGAACGACAGCGTGTGTTTCTCGCTCTTCAACGCCAAGAACTCGGCCCCGGCCTCGGCAATGTAGCGGTTGTCGAAGCCGCTGAAGGGGTCGCGCGCCCAGCTCAGACCGGCAAAGAGCGACCAGCGGTCATTGAGCTGCCGCAGACCGCGGACGCCGACCAAATACTGCTCGGCGGTGACGACGCCGTCGTTCTCGGCTCTGGTGAACATGGCGATCAGATTCAGCCCCCAGGGTGTCGGCTTCCGCTCGCCCTTGTAGTCGAGCCCAAAGCTCGAGGTGTCGGTGTTGCCGCTGGTCCCGAGGTAGGACAGGCCAACCTCGTTCTTCCAGTTGGGCTCGGGGGCCTCTTCCTCTCCGCCCTCCTGGGCGAGAACCGGAAGGGTTGTCAGGGCTAAAACGAACGCGGCCGCCAGGGTGGCGAACCTCTTGGTCTTTGAGCGTTGCATCGTTCTTTCTCCTCCTTGATCGGCACGACCTCGAAGATCATGCCTCCAATTGGTTTCAGCTATCGCTGACGGAAAACGCAAACGATCGGCTCGATCTTCCGTCATTGACAAGAAATTTCTGCAGATCCGAATCCCCCGGTGAGATGGTGTCTTAATGCGAACCACTCCCGTCTTGTAACAGGACAGAAGACAGACGTATTTGGTCACATCGCTCCATCATTTGTTGACCAGCGACTCGCGACACCCCGTTCAGGGACACCGACACTCCCTTATACTCGAAACGTGCACCCGCACGACCCCTACGACGTCCCGGCAGGCGCGATCTGGCCGAGCTGGCGAATCATCACTCTGTTTGCCGTTGTTGCAGTATGGCTTGGCGTGGCCACGGCCCAGGTCGTGTTCACCTGGCAGGGAGACGCCACCGAACTTCTGCTGCTGATCGGAGGCAATGCGCTCGTCTCCACCTCCGGCGCCTGGCTCTTTCACCTGCGGTGGCTCGCCACCGGGAGCCTCTTCGACCGGCGCATTCGCAACGCCTACCTGCCCATGGCAACGTACTTTCTGATCCGGCTCGCGGTGGCGCCGATTGCGATACCCCAATCGACCTTGGCGTCCGCCGACGGCGTCGCCTGGTTGTTGGCGCAATCAGCCGCGGTGCTGGTCCTGCTGCTCCCGGTCCGCGACGAATTTCTTTCCATCGAACGCGGTCAGGCTCTGCGCAGCTCCCTGGCCATCACCGCCGCACTGGCGACGACCCTGGCCATGATGGGTCTGTACCGCGCCGGTTGGCTGGTCGGTGTCCAACCGGCCGAGGTCGGCCTCAGCGTCGCTTTCGCCATCGCCTCTGCGATGTTGTTGATCTGGCGCAAGAACGAGGGACGCGACCTCTGGCTCGGCGTCGCCATGATGCTGGTTGCCGGATCCCACGCCGTACTCACCATGAGCCGCGCTCCATATGACGGATCGGTGATGTGGGGCGTGCTGCTCATGGGGATCGCGTTGGCGACCCCGATCATCGGTTCCACCGGCGAGAACGCCACCCGCCTGCTCGATCAGGACGCCATGCACGACCGCCTGACGCGGCTGCGGCGCCGCACCGAGATCCTCCTCGATACCCTGCCGGTGTTGGTTCTGTCGGTGGACCGCGAACGGCGCCTCCACTACGCCAATCGGCAGGCCCGGGTGGTCCTGGGCATTGACTCGGACTCGATGGTTCAAACCGAACACGGTTGGCTGGAGCGGTTCCATCCCCACGATCGGCCCCAGCTCCATTCGGCGGTGTCCTCGGTTCTCGAGCTCCCGGGTGGCGTCTGGGAAGGGGTCATCCGGAGCGAGGATCCCGGTGGAGGGGTTCACTGGCTGAGCACCCACCTACACCAGGTTGTGGACCCAACGGAGAACCAGACTCTCGTCCAGGTCGTGGCCTCCGAGGTCACCGATCTCTTCCTCGCCCAGCAGTCGGCCGAAGCCCAACAATCCCGCCTCTCTTTTCTGTCCAATCTTGCACAGAGTATGGCTGGTGAGGTTGAAGAGGAGCGGATTCTCGAGCGCTATCTCGAGACGGGCCAGCAGGTCGTCCCCATGAAAACGCTGCTCCTCTACCGCCCCCAATCGGGGAGTAGCGAGCTGCGCCTGGTGGCGGCCGCCGGCCCCGGCGCCGATATCTTCGCCCACCATCGCAGAAACACATTGGATGGAGATGAGCACCCCTGCCGAATCGCCTTCCAAACCGGGGTGCCGCGATCAGCAGAACTGGACGAAGTGGTCTCAGCCGCCGACGCCGCGATACTCAGCTCCGAGCACGACATCCACCATTTCGGCTTTCTCCCGCTCCTCGCCGCGGGCGGTGTCATCGGCGTTCTGGTCACGGCATCGAGCCTGCGGCCCAAGCTCGCGGCTGATGATTTCGATCTCATGACCCAGATCGGATTCCTCCTCGGCGGGACGATCTATGTCGCACAGCTCGTCCGCGAGCTCAACGAACAGCGGGCCGTCGCCTTCGAGGCGTCACGGCTCAAGTCGGAGTTTCTGGCCAACACCTCGCACGAGCTTCGGACCCCCTTGACCGCCATTCTCGGCTTTCTGCGGCTGGTCATCGACGGCACCATCGACGACGTCGACAAGCAGCGCGAGTACCTGACCATCGCCCACGACTCGGCCGAGAAGCTTTTGACGATCATCAACGACGTGCTCGATCTCGCCAAGATCGAGGCCGGACGGCTCGAGGTTCACCGGGGACCGGTGCCGGTACGCGCGGTTCTCGAAGGGGTGGAAACCCTGTTCAAACACCAGATGAAGAACAAGGGGGTCAAGTTCACCCTGTCGACGGCGAGCCACGGCCTCGTGCTGTGGACGGATTCCGACCGCACCACCCAGATTCTCACCAACCTTCTGTCCAACGCCATGAAGTTCACCCCACGGAACGGAACCATCGACGTGACCTGTGCCCAGGTTGGCGACGACATCATCTTCACCGTCGCCGACAGCGGCGTCGGCATCCCCGAGGGCGAGGTCGAAAGAGTCTTCTCGAGCTTCTATCAGGTCGACGGCTCCACCACCCGAGAGCACGGGGGAACCGGGCTTGGTCTGACCATCTCACGTCGGCTTGCCGAGCTCATGGACGGAACTCTCGATCTCGAAAGCGAGGGTCATGAGCGCGGAACAACCGCTCGCTTCAAACTCCCCGCCTACCACGATCAGCCTCCGGAGGGGGACACCTGGCATTGATCCAATAGTTGATCAAATATCACATAATTAGACACTTAGACCACCACGGTCTATTCTTACGAAAACCCCGTTCGGCTTTGGATCGGAGGGTTGACAGTCTTTATAGAATTGTATATTCTTAAATGGTTATATGGTGAAGGAGGAGTAATCGCCATGCGATGGATCCCGTTCAGCTTGCTGATCATTCTCACCGCCGGCGGCGGACTCTCCGCCCAGGTGCTCACGGTCGAAGAAGCCGTCGAATCCGCACTCATCGCCAATCCCGCGATTCAGGCCGCAGCCGCCCGAGCCGAGGCCGGCACCTCGCGGGCAAAGCAGGCCAAGGGTCACCGATGGGGCCGGCTCGATCTCGCCGAGACCTTCAACTACTCCAACAACCCTGCCGAGGTCTTCGCCCTGACCCTCAACCAGGGTCAGTTCGATTTCGACGAGTTCTTCACGTCGGACCCCAACAACCCGGCCGCTCTTTCCACCTGGATCACCTCCCTGGATCTGACGTTGCCGATCTACACCGGCGGCAAGATCGGAACCCGGATCGAGCAGGCCGAGACCATGGCCGGCGCCGGCCACGAGACCTGGCGCCATGCCGGCGAGCAGGTCGCCTTTGACACCACCACCGCTTTCGTCAATCTTGCCAAGGCGCGCGAGAACGTCGAGCTGCTCGGCAAGGCGCGCACCACCACGGCCGAGCATGTCAAACTCGCCGAGGCTTACGCCAAACAGGGCATCATCCTCTCGGCCGATGTTCTCGACGCGCGGGTCTATCTCTCCGAGATGGACGATCTGCTCCAACAGGCCAAGAACGGCGCCCAGCTCGCCGAGGCGGCCCTCAACTTCCACATGGGCGCCGACCAGGCGACCCCCCGCCGGCTGGCGCCGCTGCCGCCACCTCGGTCGATCTCCGGCGAGCTCGGGGACTGGACCGAATCGGCCGTCGAGAAACGCCACGATCTCGCCGCCGCTCGCGAGCAGCTCGCCGCCGGCCGACTCGAAACCAAAGTCGCCAAGGCCGGATATCTCCCGGAAGTGGCCGTCATCGGCCGGTACGGGCTCTATGACGACACCATCTTCGGTGCCAACGGCCACTCGGGAACCATCATGGCGGTGGCCAAAATCAACCTTTTAGGCGGAATCGCCGACGGCCAGGCCCGCAAGGCCGCCGAGCACAACACCACGTCCTTCGAAGCCGACATTCGCCGTTTCGAGGAGGGAGTCCGACTCGAGGTGCGCCAGGCATGGCAGGATCTCGAGACCGCCAAGGCCCGCCACACCACGGCGCAGGATGTCCTGGCCGCCGCCAACGAGGCTCTTCGAGTCCGCGAGCACCGCTTCAAACAGGGGCTCGACAAAATGGTTGACCTGCTCGACTCCGAGACCGCGCTCCGCGAGGCCGAGACCCGTGAATTGGTGGCCCGCTACGACGTCGCCCTCAGCACAACCCGGCTCCATTTCGTCTCCGGAGCAACCCTGATTCCCAGCATGGAGGAGTCCCGATGAACACCACCCCCACCAGCCGCTCCTTTGCCCTCGCGATCGTCTTCGCCGCCTCGATGACAGTCCTGGCGTGCGGCTCGCACGAGGCCGATCTCGCCGAGGCCGACCTCACGCCGATTTCGGTCACCCTGGCCTCGGTGGAACGCAGCACCGACGCCAAGGCCATCGAGGTGAGGGGAACCGTCCAGCCGACCCGCCACGCGTTCGTGTCGAGCCGCGTCATGGGGCCGGTGGTCGCGGTCAAAGTGCGCGCCGGCGACATCGTGACCGCGGGTCAGACCCTGATCGAGATCCAGCCCGAAGTGAGTAACGGCCACCTCGCTCAGGCCGGCGGCGCCCTTGCCCAGGCCGAGGCCGCCCTCGCCCTGGCCGAGCGCAACTTCCAGCGATACCAGGCGCTCCACGCCGAGAACGCGGCCTCGGAACTCGAGCTCGACATGGCCCGGATGCAGTACGAGCAGGCCCTGGGGGCCGTCGAACAAGCCAACGGCGCGGTCCGTGCCGCCACCTCGGTGGCGTCGGAATCGGTCGTCAAAGCACCCTTTGCAGCCCGTGTCGTCGAGACCATGGTCGAGGTCGGCGATCTCGCCGCCCCAGGTCGGCAGCTGGTCCAGGTCGAGTCGCGCGAGGGTCAGCAGATCTGGCTCAACATCCGCGAGGCCGACATCCAGCGCCTCACCATCGGCGACAAGATCGCGGTTCGCCTCGATGCGCGACCCGACCTCGGCACCGTGACCGGCACCGTTCGCGAGATCGAGCCCTCAGCCGATCCGGCGACTCACAGCTTCACCGTCAAGGCCGATCTGGGACAACTCCAGGTGCCCTCGGGCCTCAGCGGCCGGGCCGCCATCGCCGGCGACGCCGGTGATCGGCTACTCGCTCCGTCGGCTGCGGTCCATCACCGCGGCGGTCTCGATCTGGTGGTCGTCCGTGCCGCCGACGGCACCGCGCGAACCCGTGCGGTCACCACCGGTGTCGATCTCGACGACGGACGGATCGAAATTCTTTCCGGCCTCGACGAGGGTGACCTGGTCGCCATCGATCTCATGTCGCCGGTCGCCGACGGCACCCCGTTGGAGGTGGCGCGATGACCGACGAAACCCGCGGCACCACAGCTCCGCAGGAGGAAAAACCCTCACTGCAGGAGCTCGAACAGGCCCGTCGGGAGGCGCTGCGCCTCAAGATGACGCGGCGCAAGCTGGGCATGGCCGGCCGCATCGGCCGCGCCTTCCTCGAGTCCAAGCTGACACCGCTCCTCATCGTCGGTTCGCTGCTGCTCGGCGCCTTCGCCATCCTGGTCACTCCGTCCGAGGAGGAACCGCAGATTCAGGTACCCATGATCGACGTCATGGTCGGCTTTCCCGGCGCCACCGCCGAAGAGGTCGAGAGCCGGGTCATCACCCCTCTCGAAAAGCTCCTCTACGAGATCGAGAACGTCGAGTACATCTACTCCATCTCGCGGCCATCGGGTGGATTCATCGTCGTCCGCTTTCTGGTGGGGACCGATCCCGACCAGGCCGCGGTCCGGGTCCACAGCAAGATCGCCTCGATCATGGACGAACTCCCCGAGGGCGTGGTCGCACCCGTGGTCAAGCCCCGCACCATCGACGACGTCCCGGTGGTGGCCTATACGCTCCACAGCCAGGAAAGCACGTCGACCGAACTTCGGCGGGTCGCCGATGAACTGAAGCGTGAGATCACCAAGCACCCACGGGTAGCCCAGGTCTGGGTCATCGGCGGCCAGCGCCGGGTGGTCCGGGTGGATTTCGACCGCGAGCGGCTCGCGTCCTTCAACGTCTCTCTGCTCCAGGCCTACCAGGCGCTGCAGTCCGTCAACTGGCGCCTCCCCGCCGGCTCCACCGCGGTGGCGAACACCGAGGTTCTGGTCGAGGTCGGTGAGTTCCTCGCCGACGCCGACGACGTCAGGAACGTGGTCGTGAGTGCCCACGGCGGCCGTCCCGTCTACCTCAAGGACGTCGCCGAGATCGCCGATGGTCCGGAAGAGCCGAGCTCCTATGTCTGGCTCGGAACCGGTCCGGGCGCGCCCGAGAAGGGCCTCGAACGGGCCGGCCTCGATCTCCCGGCCGTCACCATCTCGGTGGCCAAGAAGCCCGGAACCAACGCCGTTGACATGGTCACCGATCTCGACCGTGTGCTCTCGCGCCTCGAGGGCCGCGTCATCCCGTCGGATATCGAGATCCTCAAGACCCGCGACTACGGCGCCACCGCCAAGGAGAAGTCCGACGAGCTGCTCAAGCATCTCTGGTCGGCGACCCTCGCGGTCATCCTCCTCATGTGGATCACCCTGTCGCGGCGCGAGGCCATCGTGGTCGCGGTGGTGATTCCGGTGACCCTGGCGCTGACCCTGGCGGCCTCGTACTTCTTCGGCTACACCCTCAACCGGGTCAGCCTCTTCGCCCTGGTCTTCTCCATCGGCATCCTGGTGGACGACGCCATCGTCGTCGTCGAGAACATCCACCGCCACATCAAGCTCCGCTGGGGCAAGATCAAGGATGCCACGGTCTACGCCGTCGACGAGGTCGGCAACCCGACCATCCTGGCGACCTTCGCCATCATCTCGGCGCTCATGCCCCTGGCCTTCGTCCGCGGCCTCATGGGCCCCTACATGCGCCCCATCCCCATCAACGCCTCGGCCGCCATGCTCTTCTCGCTCGGTGTCGCCTTCACCATTTCACCGTGGCTCGCGTTCCGGCTCTTCAAGAAAGAGGCCGCGAAGGACGATTCCGATTCGGCAGAAGACCACCAGATCGTCGAAGACGGTTTCCTCTCGCGGAACTACAGTCGCCTCATGCAGCCGTTGATCCGTTCGCGGGTCATGCGCACCCTCTTCCTCGCCGGGGTGGCCCTGATGCTCGCGGGTGCCATGACCACCGTGGCGGTCGGATTCACCACCGTCAAGATGCTGCCCCACGACAACAAGTCCGAGGTTCAGGTCGTCATCGACGCCCCCGAGGGCTTCACTCTGGAGCAGACCAACGCCGCGGCCAGGGAACTCGCCGGCGTCTTCCGCACCATGCCCGAGGTCACCGACTACCAGGTCTATGTCGGCACCTCGGCGCCGTTCAACTTCAACGGTCTCGTCCGGCACTACTTCCTCCGCTCCGGCGCCAACGTCGCCGACATCCAGGTCAATTTCGTCCACAAGGAGAAGCGTGATCTTCAGTCCCACGATCTCGCCAAGCTGGTCCGGAACAAGCTGGTGCCGGTGGCCGAACCCCTCGGCGTGACCCTCAAGGTCGCCGAGATCCCGCCAGGACCACCGGTCATGTCCACCCTGGTCGCCGAAGTCTACGGCCCGACCATGGAAGGTCGGCTCACCGTCGCCGACCAGGTTCGGGAGATCTTCGCCACCACCGACGGTGTCGTCGATGTCGACTGGGAGGTCGAGGCCGCCGGACCTCGGCTCGAGATCCTCGTCGACCGCGAGAAGGCCATCCGGGCCGGGATCACCGTCGAGCAGGTCGTCCGCACCGTCAGGATCGCCCTCAACGGCGCCGACGCCGGACTCATTCACGACCCCGCGAGCCGTGATCCGGTGCCCATTCGACTCCGCCTCGATCGCGCCCAACGCGCCCACATCGACGATCTCCTCCAGCTTTCGGTGCACGGCAACCAGGGTCAGATGGTGCCCCTGTCCGAGGTGGCGACGGTGGTCGACGGTGACCGCGAACGCAGCCGCTACCACAAGAATCTCCAGCCCGTGACCTATGTCTACGGCGATGTTGCGGGTCGCTTCGAGGCGCCGGTCTACGCCATCCTCGAGCTCGAGAAACGCCTGTCCGAGATCGTCACCCCGCTCGGTGAAGAGCTCGAGATCATCGCCACCAGCATGCCCGAGGACTCGACCCGCTACATCATGAAGTGGGACGGTGAGTGGCACATCACCTATGAGGTCTTCCGCGATATGGGGATCGCCTTCGCCGTGGTGATGGTGCTGATCTATGTCCTGATGGTGGGTTGGTTCAAGTCCTTCATCACACCGGTGATCATCATGGTCCCGATCCCTCTGACCCTGGTCGGCATCCTGCCGGCGCACGGGATCTTCAACGTCTTCTTCACCGCCACGTCCATGATCGGCTTCATCGCGCTGGCGGGAATCATCGTCCGCAACTCGATTCTGCTCGTGGACTTCATCAACCTCGAGCTCAGGGCCGGGGAGCCTCTAGAAGAAGCCGTCGTCAAGGCGGGTGGGGTACGACTGCTGCCCATCCTCCTGACCCAGCTCTCGACCATCGTCGGCGCCTCGTTCATGCTGTCGGACCCCATCTTCCAGGGCCTCGCCCTGGCCATGATCTCGGGGATCATCGTGTCGACCGCGCTCACCGTGGGTGTAATCCCTGTGCTGTACTACATGTATCTGAAAAGCGTCGGCGCCGAAAACGTCGTCGAGATCGATTGACCGAATCGCTCCTCCTCCCGCACCCGCACCCGCTCCCGATCGGCCGTTTGGGGAGCGGGAGCGGGAGCGGGAGCGGGAGCGAACGAAACGACAAGGAGAACTCGAAATGACCGTTAACGAAGCACTTCGCGCCATGGCCGGATTCGTCACTCTGCTTTCGCTGGGACTCGGCTACTTTCTGGAGAACCCGTATTGGTACCTTCTGACCGCGTTTGTCGGCGTCAACCTGCTGCAGTCGGCCTTCACCAAGTGGTGCCCGGCGATGACGATCTTCAAGAAGATGGGACTGAAGGAGGGTTAGACGTTAGACGTTAGACGTTAGACGTTAGACGTTAGACGTTAGACGTTAGACGTTAGACGTTAGACGTCGAAAAGTCTCACACTTGACACCTAACTCCTGACTCCTAACTCCTAACTCCTAACTCCTAACTCCTAACTCCTAATGTAACCCGCCATGCACGGAGGACACATGAAGCTATTGATGATCATCGTCGAGAGCCACTGCCGGGAGGAGCTCGAGGTGCTGCTTCAGCACAAGGGCATCACCGGTTACAGCGAAATCCCCAACGCCCACGGAGTCGGCGCCTCCGGCGTCCGAATGGGCTCGAGCGCCCATCCCGAGACCTCGTCGATCTTCTTCACCGTGGTCGAGGAGGACCAGGTCGCCGGCCTCAAGGAGACCATCTGCTCCTTCTGTGACGCGTCGGAGAAGAAGATGAGGATGATCCAGTGGGGAGTTGAGGAAATCGCGTAGCGACCCAGGTATGAGGTATCGCAGGTATGAGGTATCGCAGGTATTAGGTATTAGGTATTAGGTATTAGGTATTTGGTATTGGGTATTGGCCCATCGCAGGCATCCCTCGATCGCCGATGAGCATCTGCGATGAACCTGATACCACCAACTATTATGAAGAGGAAAAAGACCCTGATGAACGACTTTCTGATGATCTTCGGCTTTCTCGCAATCTGGGTGGCGTTGCAGTACGTCATCCTGCCCAAGCTCGGCGTCGGCACGTGAGCTGTGCCCAATCCCCCGGCCGGTGGCCGGGGAAGCGCAATAGAAGAACCGACTGAAGAGAAGACGCCCGTCGAACCGAACTGAGTCAAGGGTGAGACGTGAAAAGGTGAGCGCTCCCTCCGGTCGCTGGTTAGAAAGTCAGCGCTCGCTTCGCTCGCTGTGAGAAGGTGAGCGCTCGTTTCACTCGCTGTTAGGGCAGTAGATCCCCCCCACCTTTGGTGGAAACCCAGCCCAGTTTGCCAGTTCCGGGAGTCCTTGTGATGAGAGACTCCCCCTCGTGATCCGTTCGAGGCGGCAACAAACAAGGGGGAGGTCAACCAATGACCAGCGAGCGGGGCAAGCGCTCACTTTCTAACCTCCAGCGAGCGAAGCGAGCGCTGACTAGCGACCGGAGGGAGCGCTGACCCTCTAACTCCTCACTCCCGACCTACTCCACCGTGATGTCGAGCTCCACATCGCGTTCGACCGACACGTCCGAGATTGTGTCGGTCACCTTGAACTCGAGCTTGTAGGCGCCCGTCTGGGGCAACGCCCCGAGGTTGATGGAGTTGGCGTAGACCCAGAGGTCATCCACGATTGAAATCGCCGGCAGGGTCATGGTCAACGGTCGCCCGAGCCGTTGGTTATCCATCTTGAGGGTCACCTTGACCTCGAGTGCAGGCTCACCGGCGTCGTTGAGACCCGGGCGAATGACGTGGCCGAAGTATGACAGCTCGGTCTGGCCCGGCAGCGCCGTCTCGGTCAGGGGTATGAGGTGCAACGCACCGAATCCAAATGGTGATCCAAGCTGCCACTCCTCTTCCTGGATCACCGAGAGACCGAACATCAACGGTGTCATCCAGGTTCCTTCGGCGGCGGTCGGTGGGATCACTACGTCATCCGACCACAGGATCTGCAAGGCCCCACCGGTTCCACCTGCGACCTCAACACGATGCGTTCCGGGATTGAGCGGGAAGGTCAGGTGGTAGGCCGCGGATCCGGTCGATGTGGCGAGGGGCGAAACCGGAACCTGGAATGTGCTCTTGACGTCGCCGTCGGTGGAACTCACCCGTCCGGCAATGACATCGAGGACGGGCGCATCGGCCGGCAGCTCAAGGTGGAGCCAGAACGGTCGGTTACCCGGGTCGGCGATCCCGACCTCGGCGGCAGCACGAAGCTGCTCGTCCAGCGGCGCGGTCCCGGCATCGAGCCAGGCGAGCTGAGCGGCGGTCGGAGCCTCACCATCCGGCACCGAAATCGGTTTGGGCACGTCGGTGAGATCCGGGTGGAGAAGATAGACCCCCGCCGCCTTCCCCGCGGCCCGCATTGCCATCGTTGCCTCTTGGTGGGATCGATCGAGGGTGAAATTGTTGGAACCGGACTTATCTTCGTAGAAGGTAAAAATCAACCGCGAACCCTTGAGTCCGAACGCTTTGGGCAGCTGCTGCGGATCATAAAACCAGAGCTTGGCGTTGGCCCTGACCTCGTCGGTCCCGACTGCGCGGTCCTCTATGCTCTCGACGGTCTCGGTGGGAAACCGATTCTCGGAATAGTGTGGCGCACCCATGAGGATCAGTATCCGGCCTCTGTCGGTCAGCGCTCCACGTTGTTTCTCCCAGGTGTACTGCTCGTCGGCGTAGCGGACCTTGTTCTCGAAGTCGGCCTTGAAGGGGTTGAAGGCGCTGATCGGATCAGGGTTCCGCTTGGCCCAGAAGAGCTCGATGAAGGCACGAGCCTCGGCCTCGGTGGAGACCTTCTTCCACTCCTTCTCTTCGTCCTTGGTGAGCAGGAACCCGGCAGGGCTCTCGTCCCAGTCGAGGAGGCTCTCGGCCTCAGCGGGTGCGGGATCATCCTGGGCGAAGGCCCCGGGGACAACGGTCAGAGCGAGAATCAGGCTTCCGACAATGACGAGAGAACGAGTACCCATGGCTGCCTCCCTGCGGGCTGTTTTCGGGACCCTATGGTAGGACGTTCGGCGTTGGGGCTCAAGGGATCGAGCCGACCAAGATCGCAAAGTTCATCGCATCGGACACCCGCACCCGGCCGGAAACTACCGCAGCCAGTGGCCCACGGCAACGCCGATGAAGGTCGCCACCGCGTAACCGAGGGTGCCGCAGAGGATGGCCGGGATGACGAGGGTCTGCCAGCGCCGCGCCACCGCCATGGCGGCGGCTGTGGTCGGCCCGCCCATGTTGGCGTTGGACGCGATGACGATTTCGGCGAGATCGAGGCGAAGCAATCGTCCTGCAGCCAGGATCGTGATCAGGTGGATGGTCAGGATCACCGCCGCGAAAACGAAGAGCATTGGCCCCACCCGCAGCACCACCCCGATATTGGCCGAGGCGCCGATGGCGGCGAAGAAGAGCTGCATGAGCAGCACGCCCACTTCGTGCGCGCCGGCGATTTCACCCATCCAACCGGGTCGCAGCGTTGCGAGGGCCACCGTCAGGGCGGTGACCAGCAGAATCCCGGCCGAACTCCAACCGAACCATCCCGCAAGACCATAGCCGACGGCGCAGAGAGTTGCCGCCACCGCGAGCGACGTGGCCATACCGCCGAGGGTGATCCCCGAACCGGCGGCCTCATCGAGATCGGCCGCAGCCTCAACCGCCTCGACCCGGTCGGCATAGCGCCGTCGCAGCCAGCCCACCGACGGCAGAGCAAAGAGCACCAGGAAGTAGAGCGTCATCACCAGGTTGTCGGCGGCGATCCCGGCGGCCAGCAGATCACCCGAGCGCAGGTCCAGCGCCTCCGATGCCGCCATGTAGTTGAGCGAGCCGCCGACATAGGTGGCGCAGAAGATCCCCGCCAGTTTCCATCCCTCTTCGCCCAGGGGCACCAGTTGATAGGCGATCCAGGTTCCGGTCACCGTGCCCACCGCCCCGGCGGCGAAAGCGAGCAGTGTCGGCCCCGACTCACGGAGGATCCGGTTCAAGTCCGCCTTGAAGAGCAACAGCGGGATAGCCAGCGGCACGAGATAGCCCCACACCACGTCGTAGGCCGGCGCCGAACTCGGGATCACCCCCAGGTTGGACAGCACAAAGGTCGTCCCGATGGCGATCACCGCCCCTGAGAGCTTCGAGCCCCACCGGGTCTTCTCGGCCCAGAGCCCGAAGGCCCCTGCCGAAAGCAGCACCGCCCACAAAAACCAGGTCTGGTCCGGCGCGATCAAGGTCTCACCCATGGTCGGTCACTCTATCAGGGCGAAAGATCCGAACCTCTCGCGGCACATTGACAATCGCCGTCAACCGCCACAGATTGGTAGTACAGACACATCAGCAACGACACGAAAGCACCGACGAGGAGGCCGCCATGGGATCGCGTCATCTGGTCATTCCCCTCATCCTCTCGATCTCGATGATTGCCGCAGCCGCCGTGCTCGAGCACCCGGTCATCAAACCCATCGACGGGTTCGTCCTCCGGCCCGCTGCACAATCGAAGGTTTCGAACTACGACCAGTTCCGATTCCGGCGCAAGGACGCTCAGGGGCGGGACGAGCTCTTCTTCAAGAAGGGAAAATTCTGGGACCTCGACTACCACAAACCGAACGCGGCCGGTGGGGAGGACACGAGCTTCTCCAAGATCGAGATCGTCGACAACTACGTCGCGGCCGTCGAGGAGGCGGGCGGGACGATAATGCGCAACTACGGGGGCGAGCTTCAGTTCAGCATCCCTCGGCCGGACGGAGGAATCAGCTATGTGCGGGTGATGGCGTGGGACGGCCGCTACCGACTGCAGATCATCGACGAAAAGCCGCTTGAGCGGAACCTTGAGTTCACCTCGGCCGATGACATGTACAGCGGCCTCGAGGCCGACGGCTTTGTCGCGGTCTACGGCATCCACTTCGACACCGACAAGGCCGACTTGAAGGAGGGGGCCGGCAAGACCCTCGAGGAGGTGGTGAAGCTGCTCAAGATCCACCCGGAGCTCGCCGTCGAGATCCAGGGTCACACCGATTCCACGGGAGGAGACGAGCATAACCTCGAGCTGTCGCGTCGGAGGTCCGCCACGGTCAAGGCATACCTTCTGCTCTACGGCATCACCGACGACCGGTTGACGACCACCGGTTTCGGCGAGTCCAAACCGGTGGCCGACAACGCCACCGACGAGGGCCGCGCCCTCAACCGGCGGGTCGAGCTGCACCGGTTGGAATGAGATCTCAGACCAGAGGCGTTGAGCGGCTACCTCGCGGTGGAACGTGGTAGATCTCGTCGATCGAAATCAAGGAGGTCGTTCCGTGAACCAAGCAAGATGGTCCGTCCTGTTTCTCACCGTCGGGGCGCTACTATTTACCGTCGGCTTGGTGCCTTGCCGCGCTCAGACCGGATCGCCGACCAACCTCAGCGACGGGGCGCATCAGTCGCCGTCAGACCCCCCGGCGGCCATGACACCGGAAATTCCTCCGATTTCGGAGATCGTCGTTCCTCCGCTGCCCGATGCCTTTACCAAATCGTCGAATCCAGATGTCCGCAAGGCGGCGGAGCGGGTCGAAGAAATATTCGCTTTCAAAGACCTGGATTTCGACCCATCTGCCGTCTTCGGTGAGCGAGACTCTGATGTCTCTTCCAAGAGTTCAGCGATTTCGGTGGGTGTAATTCCTCCGCGCGCAGGCTGCGTGGAGTTCTCCCCGAGTGATTGGGTTCCCGACTGCGCGCCCGTTGTGCGACCCGGTGTTCTTTCCTGTCGCTTCTACCGTTACAACGGCTCGCTCTGCGTCGAGTGGTTCGATGATCGAACACCGCTGACCTGGATGGTCGAGATACGGATGGACGGTACAACCGGCTCTGCCACGTTCGAGAATTTCGTCGTCCAGCGTTGGGCCAGCAACACTGACCACAAGTGGGCCGGCTACGAACACCGTCAGCACATCGAGCATCCAGACCTTGAAGGCGGTTATGCCGATGGGCCGCAGGACGAGTGGGAGTTCATGGTGGAGGGAGAGGCGACCCTCTACACCCCAAACGGCAAGACGGACCTCTCCACCCGACACTTGACCCATCGGCACCACCAATACGACTTCAACGACAGAGAGTTTTTTATGTTGTTCAAGTCCACGCTGTCGTGTTTTCCGGATGGGGGATTTCGCTCGGTGCTGTACTGTGCCAACCTCAAGACCAAAGAACTCTACGTCTGCTACGTGGCCTACTGGAAGGAGGACAAGGGAGGCTGGATGACCTTCGACGAGGACGGAAGGTTGACCGCCTCAGGGGAGTTCGAGTGAAGAGCCAGCACGGATACCTGTCCCTTCAGTCGCGTTGCGGGTGCGGGTTCGGGGCGGGGACGCGGACGCCGACACCGAAAGATAGAGGTACCCCGCCGGCGGTGCTAGCGGCACCGGGAATCTAGGTGGGTGGATTTTGTACATTTTCCTGTGAGAGGCTCTCGGCGGTACCGAATGCGATCCCGTTCGAGTCCCAGGTACGGAGTCGCGAAGTTGTGAGGCCGTAACCGTGCAAAGCCGAGCGCGGCGTTTGTGAAGACAGCGCCGATGGATTCCACGCCCGTGAATCTCGAAATCACCACACCGGTTGATGATCGGGTCCCTCAGGCGCGACGGATTCCGGAGCCAATTAACCATGCGCCATAGATTCCGAAGGCAAGAACAACCAAACCGGGAATCGGGTTGCCGAGGCTGATCACCAGCAAGAGGCCTCCTACGAGGATGGATGTCAAAAACCCGCCGAGCAGCAGCGCCATGGGAAGCAATGCGCCGTACGATCCCTTACCCCACATCGTCTTGAGCTCTTTGTAGGAGACGGCCGCCTCTCGTTCCACAGCCCAACCCTTCCCCCAAAACCACACCTTCCGACCCAGCGAGGTTCTGCCCGCACGAAAATCTCGGCGAGCCATCTCCTCCTCCATGTACTCGACTCCGACATCGGCGCCCGATCGCTTTGTGGTGTGGCCCCTCAGAGCGAGGGTCCACACGAACCCGAGGACAAAGGCGCCCAGGCCGACCGCCAGCAATACGATGAGTACCGTCATGACTCTTCCCTTCGCCTTTCGTTCCCGCCGTCCCGCGTCAGGGTTCGATTCAGTCGGAGGTTTGATATTCACAAGATGTATTTCGAGATCTCGACTGTCAACTCGGAGAAATCGGCGCCAAATGAGATGAGTCGGCCGGCCTCCTCAAACGGCGAGCACGCTGCTCGCGGAATCTCATGTGGGCTCGAGGCCCAGTATCTGGGAAACACTGATCACAGAGCTCGCCCCGGTAGGCCGGCCCACGATGTACTTCGTCACCGCAGGCGAGCAGATCGGCGCGAAGATCGACGACATCGAACCGGGGGGGCTTCCGGGTTCTCGCTCGGTGTGATGGACGAGCGCATTCTCAGCGGCACCATCGTCCGCCACTCGACCTCCCGCATCCCCAGCAACTTCGATCTCGTCGAGCAGTTTCTTCCCGAACTGGCGTGGGCCGTGCGGATGTTCCACTTCGTCGGCCACAACCAAATGAATGCCGAGCACTTCGTCAACTACATCGTGCGCCGCAGCAGAAGACCGTCTCCACCACCCGCGCCGCGTTACTTTCGGTGGGTCTCAGTTCGAGAAGACTTCGATACCCTCAGCGCGAGCGGCAATCGCCAACCGCTCGTCGAGAGTGGCCATCCCTACCATCAAGCGACGAGCCAGATCCAGATAGGCAGCATCATATGCAGACAACCCGTGTTTCCCGGCGAGTGTCTGCAGACGTTCGAGGTCATCTCCCGCCGGCCTTGCGGCGGTCTCCAAGGGCAATGTTCCCAGCAGGGACCCGAGTTTTCGAGCCTGTTCCTCGGTCAACCGTTTTCGACGTCTGGCAACCACGAGCGCATTGGCGCACTCGTACCACCACAGTGACGGGACGTGGAGCAAAGCTCCCGCGTGGACCTTCTGCCAGAACTCATCCGCAATCGCCGAGTCCTCGTCGGGCAGCCCCCAGGCCAGGGCGATGGATGTGTCCACCACCCAGTCCGTCACCACCGGCGACCCTCCTCCACCAGCTCTCGGACATCCACAGTCCCTTCAATCTCGCTTCTGAAAACCTGCAGGGCCGCTTGGAGCTGTTTCAGATCCTGCGATGAGTCGTCGTGGATGGGAACCAGCCGGGCCACCGGCCGGCCCCGACGCGTGATGACGATGGACCGTCCGGCCTCGGCCGCCCGGAGGAGCTCTGAGAGGCGGTTCTTCGCCTCGAAGGCCCCAATTTCGATCATGTCGTCAGCAGCTCGCATATAATTCATCCCTTAACATCTAGCTTAATAAGCCAGCTGAATATTGTCAATCTCTCGGGCTTTTGGCGAGAATGTCGGCCGTGCCACTTGAGTCAAACGAGACCAAGGAACAGCCGTATCCCTTCGTCGATGTCCCTGACCTCGTCCTCGGAAACCACCCCGAAGACCCTGTTCACTCTCCGCTTGTCCACCGACCGAATCTGGTCGATCAGAGCCCACGACGGTTGGCGAAGACCCGATGGCCCGGGAAGCAAACTCGGGTAGAGAGCACCTTCCCCCGGTGTCCCGGTCAGCGGAACAACGGCAAGCATGGGGAACCGCTGGTTGGATGACACCGCCGGATCGGTCACGACGACACACGGTCGAGCACCGCGTTCCTCGTGTCTTTTAGTCGGATCGAGTGAGACCAGAACAACGGTCCCTCGTTTCACTCGTCAACCTCCACCCAACCCTCGTCGGGAACCCACCGAACGGATCGACCCGCGCTCTCGTCGACGAGCGATTCATCATCACCGGTCCAACCCGAATCCCAGTCCTCGATCCCGGCCTCCGCCACCTGAAAACTCTCAGCGTGCGGGTCGTTCAAAGACAGTTCGAGCGCCTCCTGCCGTCGCGCCTCGAGCTCGCGCTCGGCGGCGACAAGAACAAACCGGCTGCGGTTGGCCTCCCAGCGGTCGATCTCGGACACCAGCTCCTCCGGCAACGTCACGGTGACTCTCTTCATGAGTATGATCATACTTGAAATCATACTCTCGATCAACGATCACGTCGGAAACCGAACTCTCATCTGTCCGGTGACTTCCCTCCCCTGTCCGCGTCCGAGTCCGAGTCCGTTTCCGATTCCGTGCCCGGGTGTCCCCCCTCCCCCTCCCGCTCCCGCTCCCGCTCCCGCTCCCGCTCCCGCTCCCGCTCCCGCTCCCAATGGAGATGCCATCACGACTCATCTCGGGATTTGCAGGTCTTTTGGATTTCCTTTGGGCAATCCAATCGAACTGACGCCACACTGAGATCGACAACCAACGCCATGGCTTCGTCAACCGCGCCGGTAGGGCCCGCCGGCGCCAAGTGCCTTCGAGGAAAAGGTCCGAGATGGTGCGAACCACGGAGGAGGTGCGTTGTGAGGCGATTCAGAATGGCTGCGGTTCTTGTGCTGGCACTTACGATCTCGGTCCCGGCTATGGCCGCGGGGACTGCCTCTGAGGTGAACTTCTTCTCAAACGCCCTTGGGACCGAGCGGACGGCTCTCGTCTATCTTCCCGAGGGGTACGAAACCTCAGGACTCGAGTACCCCGTCGTTTACCTGATCCCAGGCCACGCCGGTACTGCAGGGAACTGGTACTCCCTCCCCGAGTTCATTGAAGCTCTCGATCAGATGGTCGGTGACGGTCTGGTCGATCCGTTCATTCTGATCGAGGTCGACTCATCCTGCATGCCGTGGGCACCGGATCTACCCTATCCATTCCCATGTCATCTCACCGACTCGGCGCTCACCGGCAACCACGAAACAGCACTCGTTGAGGATCTCGTTCCCTGGATTGACGCGAACTACCGAACAGTGGCAGACAAAAACCACCGCTTCATCTTTGGCCGCTCAGCGGGAGGTTATGGTGCAGCACGGGTCGCACTGAGGCATCCCGGTGTGTTTGGAGGTCTCGGCACCCAGGTCGGTCTGGTGTTGTTGGAACCGGTGCAGTATATGCTGCCCATGCTGCTGGCCGAGTACCCGGCTGGTCCGCCTTACTCATTCAATCCGACAGCCGGCGAGGTTTCGTTCATGCTCTTCTCCTGGTCTGCTGCATTCATCCCGAATCTGACGAATCCTCCATGGAATGTCGATTTTGTCGTTGACCAAGACGGTGACCTCGACCCTGAAGTCTGGGACAGGTTCGCGGCCCAGAGCACCAGTCGCTGGGCATCCGAGTTCGCCGCATCTGGCGCTGTTCTCGACATCTTCATGGACTACGGCGACAGCGATTCCATGCAACCGTTCACGACCATGTTCGCCGCCGTGCTTGACGCATTCGAGATCCCCTGCACCGTGAAGGCATTTCATGGCGACCATTCCGATCCCCCGATGTGGCAGCGGCTGAGGACCCATGTCACCTACTTCTTCCCCCTCAACGCCACGGTCGAGCTTCGGCCTCGGGTCCTCAACGGAAAACACTCGTGGCCGCCGGTCAAGGCCTCGATCGAGCTTCCCGGAGATCTCGACGTCGCCGACATCGACACGACGACCTTGGCGATCACCAAGATTAACGGGGAAGATCTCGAGCAGCCGCTTCCCGCCCTCCTCATCCACGGGGGCAGAGACGTCAGCGACGTCAATGGCAACGGCCACGACGATCTCACCGTCTGGTTCTGCAAGTCGTCTCTGCTGCGCGTGATCTCGGATCTCGGCATCGCCGACCACGAGCCCTTCGACGTGACCATCGAGGGTGAGACCACCGACGGCTGGTTCCTCGCTGCCACCGATGAACAACGCGCCATCAACATGTCCGTCACCGAAGCCGGCTGTCCACTGTGGCCGTTGGCCGTCGACTGAAACAGGGTTCGCGCCTCCCGGATCCCGCGTCCGGGCAGGACCTGGGCCCCGCGGCAACGCGGGGCCCTTTTTTCGCTCCCGCTCCCGCTCCCGCTCCCGCTCCCGTACCCGTGCCCGTGCCCGTTTCCGTTTCCGTTTCCACGTCCACGTCCGCGTCCGCGTCCGCGTCCGCGTCGGCTGCCACGGTCGCATCGATCGCAAGCTGGAAGCTTGCAGCTACAAACCGTTCGCGACCTTCAAGGGGATCCAATCTCCTTGGGTTCAACCGAGGATCGCGATTGAACTTGATTCTCATTCAAGCCGCGCGACTTGCGAGACTTGCCTTTGTTTGCGTAACATGTCCATTGGTGAACCAGAAAATCACAGCCTCGTTGCTTGGGGAGGCGAGTTTTCAACTCGGACGGTGGCGAGTCGATCCGTCCGCATGCGAGCTTCGTGATGGTGAAACCACCATCCGCCTCCGGCCCAAGGTCATGGAGCTGCTCGCGGCCTTCGCCCGCAACCCCGGTGAGGTGCTCTCCAAGCACTGCCTCCTCGACATGGTGTGGGCGGATGTAACGGTGGGCGACGCCTCGCTGACCGTGGCGGTAGGCGAGCTCAGAGATGCTCTCGGCGACAACTCCGAGAAGCCAGAGTTCATCGAGACCATCCCGCGACGCGGCTACCGCCTCATCGCGCCGGTGTCGTACCCGGCGGTTTCCAGGAATCAGGCGGAAGTTTCGCGTTTTTGGCTCACGGGAGCCGGGGTCGAGCTCGTCCTGCGACAGGGCGAGAATTTGATCGGCCGATCACCGGAGGCATTTGTGCGAATCGACTCACCCAAGGTCTCACGAAACCACGCCCGGATCACGATCGACGGCGACACCGCCGTCGTCGAAGACCTGGGCAGCAAGAACGGGACTTTTATCGGTGACGCCCGGATCGAGGTTCCTACCCCACTCGCCCACGGTGATCAGCTCCGGCTCGGCCAGTTGGCCGCCATCCTGAGCGTCAACGTCGTTGACCACGGGTCCACGATCACCGAGCTGTCGCGGGAGATAGAGGTTGAACCGTCTGCCGACAGTTGAGTGCAGACTTCAGTCCTTTGAGTCGTATTCGGCAGCGCGGTCGTGGACTGTCGATCGCTTCTTCTCCATCACCAGCACCATCCGCTGCGCCTCCTCGAGCCAGGCAATCTTGGCAGCGAGGGGCATCCGCGCATAGCGTCGACGTTGGGCCTTTTCGTGCCCCTCCCAACCCAACTCGTTCAAGACCGGCTCAACGACAGGCTTCTCAGTCATCGCTTAGTTCTCTACTCAGGTCTTCGAGCTGCTCGATGTCGGAAAGATCCTGCGGCCGGCCCGCGGCCCTCTTCATCCCAACCAGATCCTTCAAGCCGACAAAAGTTGCTTCGATGTCCGGCGCAATGGCCATGGAAACTCGACGCGCGTACACCTGGTCGAATCCAAACGGGTCGGCAGCGAAGAGATCGACCTCGGTGAGCGGGTGATCATCGCTGAAAAGGGACAACACGGTGAGCCCCTTGTCCTTGATCCACCCCTGACGGATCTCGGTGTCGGCGAACTGCCGGAGCGGCACGGGCGCCCGGGGCCGAAACCCGAGGCTGGCGAAGACCTCTATCGCGCGACGGAGGTTCTCCTCATCGAAGTCCAAGACGAGATCGAGGTCGGCCGTGAAGCGCATGTGACCGTGCGCCACAACGGCCAACCCACCCACTACAAGGTAGCGGACACCGGCCTCGTTGAGGGCCTGGATGATCGTCTGAACACTCGAGCTGGTCATGCTCCTACTTTATCGCACGTAGCGGTGTCACGATCACTGACCGGGTTTTATCCGTCCTTTGCGTTTCCTTTGGGCCAAGGTCCTGCCGCCGACCGATCTTGAAAGTGTCCTCAGCAATGATACGCGGAGCGCGAACCACCGGCCTGCAGATGTCACCGAGTTTCCTTGCCGGGACGGCCGGCGCCGTACACCCACAAGGTGACTGCGACGCTGCACGGCTTCGCCACCCAGGAACGGCGTGAGGTGTGGGTCCGGCTGAGCTCGGTCACCGCTCGGTCGCTGGTGAAAAGGTCAGCGCTCGCTCCGCTCGCTGTGAAGACATGAGAAAAGCGGGTTACCCGTCAGCCGGGAGCACCCGGAATGGTCGATCCTTGAACCCGCGAAGAACCCGGAAGTGTCTTTCGTCGAGGGTGAGCAGATCGAGGCAGCCGAGGCGGCGCGACAGCACGACGGTCGTGGCGTCGGCAAGCCCGATCCCGAGTCCCTCGTGTCTCTCGATGACCACGCGTGCCTCCTCGACATCCCGGGCATCGATCTCGACGAGCTGGTAGGCCCCGCGAGCCACCTCGGCGAGCAACTCCCTCTCGACAGCCTCGCCGGCGAGCTTCGCCACCAGATAATCGAGTTCGGCCAGAACGTAGGGAGACATCACCAGGGGACCATCGGCCTCCGAGATCACCCTGGCGCACTCCGCGTGACGGCGCTGGTCCACGAAGAGCGCCGCCAAGAGACCGCTGGTGTCGAGCAGGATCATCCGACGCCGAAACCGTCGAGGAGCTCGTCAATCCGCTCGGAGGCGGTCGGGTCACCGAGGCCTGTGGCCACCAATGGGATCCTCGGCTTCGCCGGCGCACCGCCACCGACCAGGACTCGAATCGCCTCGCGGATGAGCTCCGCTTCCGATCGACCCTTTTCCGCGGCAACACGTTCCAGCGACGCCTTGAGGTCCTCGGGCAGATACACCGTCGTTTTTACCATGCCATACATTTTACCATACGTCTTATTGTAGTGGGAAGTGGGGTACCGGATGACGTTTTGAGGGGTGAGAAGGTGAGCGCTCCCTCCGGTCGCTGGTGAGGGGTCAGCGTTCGCTTCGCTCACTGTTAGAAGGTCAGCGCTCACTTCGTTCGCTGAGAGAGGGCTGTACGCCGAGGATCCACCAAATCGCACCCTCGAGCATTCTGACTTTCTCACCTTCTAACTATCTAACTTCCTAACTTCCTCACTCTTCACTCAACAGATCCGCTCGGGATCCACCGGCCCGCAGGGCCGGGTGGCGCCTCGCGAGTCACTCTGCCATAATGAGATCGCAGCGCTCAACATTGCATCATGACCCTTTCACAGGGTGATCGTCTCGGCCGGTACGAAGTCCTCGGTCCCATCGGGGCCGGCGGGATGGGTGAGGTGTGGCGGGCGCGCGACACCGAACTCGACCGCCAGGTGGCGGTCAAGGTGCTGCCGGCCGAGATCGCGGATAGCCCCGAGCGGCGAAGGCGCTTCGAGCGTGAGGCCCGAGCCACGGCGGCGCTCAATCACCCCAATCTCCTCACCGTCCATGACGTTGGTATGGACCACGATCAGCCCTACCTGGTGACCGAGCTGCTCGAGGGCGAAACGCTGCGCCAGGTTCTGAGGCGTGGCCCGTGTTCCCCCGCGTCGGCGGTGGGCTGGAGCCTCCGGATCGCCCGCGGCCTGGGCGCCGCACACGCCAAGGGCATCGTCCACCGCGACCTCAAGCCCGACAACGTCTTCATCACGATCGATGAGCAGCTCAGAATTCTCGACTTCGGATTGGCCAAGATCTTCCAGCCGGAAGGGGGCGATACCGCCGAAGACGAAACGATCTCCGACGACACGGCCTCGGGCGCAGTGCTCGGTACCATGGGCTACATGGCGCCGGAGCAGCTGCGCGGTGATCCGGTCGACAACCGCACCGACTACTTCGCCTTGGGCTGCGTGCTCTACGAGATGCTCTCCGGGCGACGTCCATTTGCCGGGGGCTCTTCAGCGGAGCACGTATCCGCCGTGCTGCGGGACGATCCGGCACCGCTCGATGAGAGACTTCCGGTCTCTCTTCGAATGGCGGTGGGGCGATGTCTTGAGAAACGTCCAGCTGCGCGTTACCAGGGCGCCGGTGAGGTCGTGGCGGCGCTCGAGGCGCTTGACCCGAGCAGCCTCAGCGGTGACGTTGATCGACAACCGACATCCGCCGTACGGATTTCGGGCGGAGGCCTGGAACCGGCCATTGCGGTGATGCCCTTCGCGAACCTGAGCGGCGACACCGACCAGGAGTATCTCTGCGACGGCATCGCCGAGGAAATTCTGGGCGCCATCGGTAAGGTGCGCGGGCTCCAAGTCTTGGCGCGATCCTCATCCTTTGCGTTCAAAGGCAAGGACTGCGATCCGCGAGAGGTGGGGCGCACCATTGGCGCCGACCACCTGCTCGAGGGCAGCGTCCATCGCCTCGGTGATCGGATCAGAATCTCAGCTCGGTTGGTCCAGGCCACTAACGGCACCCAGCTGTGGTCGGATCGCTATGACCGCACGATTTCGGATATCTTTGAACTTCAGGACGAAATCTCGGTCGAGGTGGCCAACCAGCTGCGCACGACCCTGCTGCCCGATGAGCTGTCGAACCTCAAGCGCCGCCACGTCCCCGACCGCGAGGCCTACGACCTGTTCCTTCGCGGCCGCTACCTGTGGTACCGCCGCCGCGAGGGGGACATGATGCAGGCGATGGGGGCGTACCAGAAGGCGATCGAGAAGGATCCCGAGTTTCCCGACCCCCGAATCGGCCTTGCCGAGGTGTTCAACGTCCTGGGAGCGTGGTCGTACATGGACCCCAAGACCGCCTATGCCCGTTCTCAGAGGCTCCTGGACGAGGTCCTGGTCATGGATTCAAACCATGCCGGCGCTCACGCTGCACGGGGGTTCATCAGCGCCTACCACCAGTTCGACTGGGAGGGGGCAGAACAGAGTTTTCAGCGAGCGGTCGAGCTGGATCCTGGCTCTGCTCCGGTCCGCTGTTGGTACGCCGGGCACCTCAACAACCTGGGGCGCCATCATGAGGCGGCCGTGCAGGCTCGTCGGGCGGCCGAGCTCGAGCCGATGTCGCCGCTGGTCCTCACCCTCGCGGGGTACAACATCGCATACGAGGATGTCCAAGAGGGACTCCTCCAGCAAAGACGAGCCATCGACATC
>Ga0316192_10000291_pt1 | contig 35447 bp, 32 predicted proteins | sample MerIslwburrow_MG_FD_204931 | JGI IMG/M metagenome (GOLD analysis project Ga0316192, IMG submission 204931) | Coastal sediment microbial communities from Maine, United States - Merrow Island worm burrow | ecosystem: Environmental > Aquatic > Marine > Coastal > Sediment | place: USA: Maine...
GTCAGAGGAAACCGGTTCAGTGTCCTTCATACCTAAGCTTGAAGGCGCGTATGGCTTCCTCATTTTGAACTTAAGTCCGTTAACTCTCCTGTCAAGAAGACCCTAATCCAAGATCTCTCAGCCGCATCTGCTGCAAGCAAGTAACGACACTACGCCGGGTCCGTCAGCACCGAACGGCGCGAGATTTCAACACCGACCTCAGGTAGAATTTTGTCGTATTTGTCGAAATCGCGATACACATGAGTTTGCGCGCCCCAGTCGCTGAACTCACCTTCCGCTCCACAATTTGCATGAACACCCATAGGTTTAAGTATCTATAAGTTGCTAAAATTTAATGATTAAAGCTTCTGTTTTGATGGAGAGACCGGGCGTTCATGTTCAATCGAGGGTTGCGGCAGCGGCGGCGATGATTAAATTACAAACAATTAGTAAAAAGGCACGTAATAGGCAACTAAAGGAGACCGTTTTATGACGCAACCATCTAAACTAATGACTATTTTTGATCACGACGAGCAATTTAAAGGACTGATGAGACGGCTCTTCGAGGTTACCATCACCCATTCATTCGATGCCATCATGATCACGGAGAACAAACCGAAGTATCCCATCGTCTTCGTCAACCAATCCTTCACCGATATGACCGGTTTCGAAAGAGAAGAACTCGTGGGACAATCGCCGACGATTCTTCAGGGTCCAAAAACGGATCGCGCTGTGCTGGATCGGCTGCGCCGCGACATATCCGAAGGCAAAATTTTTCACGGTCAGGCGGTCAATTACCGCAAAGACGGCTCGGAATTCATGATGGAGTGGAAGATCGCTCCTGTGAGAAATCAAAATGGGGAGATTACGCATTACCTGGCTATTCAACGCAGCATTTGAAAGGAGTTGCAAAATGATCGGTGAAAGACTGAACAAGGCAATTAACGACCAGATAAAAAATGAGCTCGAATCTTATTACATTTACCTTTCCATGGCCGCCTACTTCCATTCCGTCAGCCTCGACGGCATGGGACATTACATGCGCTGCCAAGCGCACGAGGAAATGCTTCACGCCATGAAATTTTTCAATCACATCATCGATAGGGGCGGCAAAATCGAACTACAAGATCTCAAACAGCTCAAAACCGAATGGTCGTCACCGTCGGAGGCCTTCAAAGATGCCTACAAACACGAAAAGTTCATAACCGGAAAAATAAATGATCTGACAACCATTGCCAGGGAGGAAAAAGACTATTCCTTCGAACCTCTGCTGGCCTGGTTTTCCGACGAACAGGTCGAGGAAGAAGCCAATGCTTCAAAAATAGCCGATCAAATTGAGATGGTCGGCCAGGACAAGTCGGGTCTGCTGATGCTGGACCGTGAACTGGCCCAACGGGCTTACCCACCGGGTACACCGTTTGACCCGGCCACTGCCGCCGCTGCTTAGCGTGTGTCTAAAACCGATTCAGTCCCGTGAATCGATATCGCCGTTCGGGGGGGCCGGCAAAATCTCCGCGGCGGGGTTAGATGCAATTCCGGTCTTACAAAAATTTCCCCATGGAGGAAAAAACCTGTCATCCGTAAAGAGCAAACGGGCGGTGGAGAGCTTCCACCACCCGTTTGTCGAGCTTTACCATTGCGCTCATCGCTTCGCAATCCGGTATCTCTGACCGGCTTGACGGATGAAATAGTTCTCATCTTCGAATGCCATGAGACCCGAAATCGCCATCAGGCTCCGTTCGGTAAACTTCACGCGGTGATCACCAATCGTGACATACAGGCCGTCGTTTTGAGCAAATAGTTTCTGCGGCTCCAGTGATGACCGTTCGCCGGTGTTGAGTACCAGCGTAATGGGGTCGCTCAAGATCACGTCAAAGACAAACAGCGCCGTGTCTTCATACGGGAAATAAACTTTTTCCGTGATATTTTCCCTGTTTTGAAATAAAAAATAACCGTCGGCATCCTTACGGATTGACGCATGAAAAAAATCGATGATTTTTTTGTTCCGGAACCGGCCGCTTTTGTTGTGCCAGCAGCCGTTGGCATCAAGCCGGAAGACGGCATTTTCCTTTGGGATGACAATTTCTGTGGGTGCAGATCTGACGGTTTCTGAATCCGCGCTCATATTTAACCGTTCCTGCCTGATCGATCACAGCAAAGTTTAACCGGACATATCAAGCCACCTTATCGCCTAAAGCCATTATCCAGGCTCAGTGAAAAAGTTCACGGTAGGCTGCCCGTTTTTCTTTCGGCCACCGTGGACAAATGGCCGGCTGACCCTTCATTACCAACTGGAAACAGGCGTCACATTTGGTATTGCAGTTGAGAATCTTGCGATCATCGCCACGACGGGCTTTCTGCGGCCAGTGAGGGTCGACCCAGAGCATGCGCGCCAGACCGATTAGATCGGCCTTGTTGTCACGCAATATGGCTTCGGCCCTGGCCGGGCTTGATATTCTGCCGGCGGCAATCACCGGCACCTTGACCGCCTTCTTGATGGCCTGGGCCAGCGCCACCATGTAGCCGGGACGGCGTGATTTTTTGACCACATCGGGCAGAAAAAAAGATTCATAGGTTCCACCCATGACCGAAAGGTATGCAACGCCGTTTTCCGCCAGCGCTGAAGCCAGAACAACGGCGTCTGCTACTGTCAGGCCGCCGGGTAGCCACTCGTCGGCCAGGAGGCGATAGCCGACCGGAAAATCGCCCACTTGGTCTTTGACTCGTTTAAGTGTCTCGATCGGAAAACGAATGCGGTTATCGATCGATCCACCATAGGCATCGTTTCGCAAATTGGTCCTGGGCGACACGAACTGGCTTAGCAGGTATCCGGTGCCACCGTGCAGCTCAACCAAATCGAACCCGGCCTTCTGAACTCTGTGGGCGGCACGCGCGAACTGCTTCTGAATCGTCGTAATCTCTTTTTTCAGCAATGCCCGGGGAGTACGACCGAAAGCCGGCACATCTGAGGCAGACACCGGCTCGACTGAGCGGGCAAAGCGCCCGGCATGGTTAATCTGAAGCGCCGCGCGGCACCGCTGCTCTTTGATGGTTGCGGCGATTTTTGCCAGTCCACCGACATAACGGTCATGGTCACAGCGCAGAGTCCGAGAGGACCCGCTACCGGCCGGTGTGATGCTGGAATTCTCCACGACGATCATGGCCGCTCCGCTTTGAGCCATCATTCGGTAGTGTGCCTCCAGCAGCGGCGACACCCTGCCGCCCTCTGCGGCATACCCCAGGTAAAGCGGCGCCATAGTGATACGGTTCTTCAGACGCAGTCCGCCGATGCTCTTGGACTTGAACAAAGTCGGATAAGCTGGTTTTTTCATCGCCTCTCCTTTCCTTCATCGTCTCTCGTGCACTCCAAAACGTCTCATGGCTTCGATCCGGTTCAGTTGCTCACGGCAAAATTATTCCATCAGACATCGTCTCCCGTAACAATGCGCCGCATTTTTTTGATGTGGCTGCGACGTCGTTTTTTCGCCAACTGACGCTCTTTGGATGCCAGGGTCGGCCGCGTCTTCACCCGGCGTTTCGGTTTTTCAGCGGCCCGCCGGACCAGTTGAACAAGACGCTCGACCGCATCCTGACGGTTGCGTTCCTGGGTCCGATACCGCGAGGCATGAATGATAAGCACCCCCTCGGCGGTCACCCGCTTACCGGCCAGGCGAATCAGCCGTTCCCGAATCTCGACCGGAATAGAAGCGGTGTTCCGAATATCGAAGCGCAGCTGGACGGCCGTTGACACTTTGTTGACGTTTTGACCGCCCGGGCCCGAAGCACGGACAAAATCCATGTGGATTTCGGTTTCATCGATGGCGATATCGGCTGTGACGGCAATCATGGGAAGGACATCTCGAACTTAATCCACACAATGGAAGTTTTAATAAAAAATGTCCAGTGCCCTCACCACCGGTGGCCAGCGGTTCTTTGAGAAACTTTGCATGGACTCTTATTTTCACCAAGAATTTCTGTCCGGTGGCCGTACCTCTTGTCACTGTTCTGCAACCGACCCCGTTCGGCACCTCCGGCAGCTGTGCGTGATCTGAAGACCCGCGTGTACCGTAGAGAACATCGGCGCCGGTTTACCTGCGCGTGCCGATACCGCCGAGCAGACACCTTTCGATTTCCCTCGCCGTCCATTGCGGGTCCTGCCGACGCTGCCCTTCCATGTGATTCTCCTGAATAATTTCGGCATTCTGCCGGGCGGTGCGGTTGCCGGCAGCGGCCGCTTCGGCAATCAGCTGCCAGTCGCCGGATCCGGTAAAAAGCTGAAAAGCGACAAACAGTTCCGGGAAGAACTCCTTTCCCAAGCCATCGAAGAAAGCCACGAAAAGTCCCAAGGCGGCTGAATCCCTGTGGTTCACGATATGGTGCAGCGGACCTTTTTCACCGGTATCGGCCAGAAGATCTTTTATCGCACGGGCCGCGAGTTCAACCGGCGTGTGGGGATAGGCGGCAATGATCTCACGCCACTTGTCGCGGTCGAAAACCGTGTCTTCTCTTTCACCGATTTCATGATAGATGTAGGTTTGGCTTTGTACGGCCAGAATTTTGTCCAGGTTGCGCTTCAGCTCGTCATTGGCTGGATTCTTAATACCACAATGAAACAGGGCGAATTTGAGGGCTGGACGACCCGACTTTTTAATGTAAAAAATCTTGTCCCACAGGAAGAGCTGCGCCGCCTCCCGCCGCAGGATGATACCGTCGTCCTGGGAAAGAGCCGGGATGGTCAGCAGATCGCGCGCCAGCTCGTGCCCGAGGGTGTAAACGGTGTGGCCGTCAACCTTCGTCGTTTGCTCGAGTCGGGCCAGCAAAAAGGTCGGCTTCAAGCTGTGGGCATAACCGGCACCGTAGTACAGGCCGCGGGGTTCGAGAACGGCGTTTATACCCGAGGTGTCGAATAGATCGAACCGGCGGCCGCCGATGGCAAGGTCAGCCGGTTTCATGTCGACCAATTTTTCCCACCTGTTTTCCCTGGCGTCGATCCAATCCAGAATTTCGGCGGAATCCTTTTCGACCCAGGGGGGCAGCCGGTTTTCCCACTTGTAGAGATCCCTCAACCGCAAGGCCAGACCGCATATGGAATAGAGTCCCGCGTGCTGCGCATCTGAAATGTCGCAGTTATGCCGCACCTGCCGGGTGATGTCATCTATATTAAACATTATTTAAACCTATGGTGAGCGATGTCCCGCCCAAAATTGCCAACTTATTTTTTGTGAACCCTCAGCCGTCGCTTTGGAACTGTTTCTTCATAATTTCACGGAAAATGACCAGCTTCTGCACATCCTGCGTTCCTTCGGCGAGCGAGACGGCCCAGGCATCCATGGGGAATTTGTGCACCGGGTGTTCGCGCACAACCGATGCAGCACCAAACAGGTCGGCCGCCCACGGGCATAACTCCTTGGCAATCTCAACCGACAGGTATTTGGCCAGTGAGGCCTCGAACCTGAAATCAGCCCCACTGTCCATAGCCACAGCGGCGCTGTAGACCATCAACCGGGCGGCTTCGAGACGCGCATAGAAATCGGCGATCTCGAAGGCCTTGGACTGGAACTCGGCAATCGGTCTGCCGAAAACCATGCGGCTCCTTGCCCGCTGCACAGCCAAATCAAAAGCCCCTGCCGCAGTTCCCAGAGCCAGGCCGCTGATGGGAATCCGGCTGTTGGTGAAAACCGTCAGCGTTTGCTGGAGGCCTTTTCCCTGATTTCCCATTAAGTGGTCATCGGGAACAAAGACCTGGTTAAATTCGATCCGCGACAAATCGGAGGGGATCCAGACCTGTTTGTTGAGTTTTTTACGGCTGATTCCCTCCGAATCCAACTCGACCAGAAACATCGATATCCGCCGGTTGCGCGGGGCCTCAGGTTCGGTTACCGCCGTGACGACGGCCAGATCACTGACCAGTCCGTTGGTCGTGTATGCTTTGGAACCGTTCAAGACCCAGCCGTCGTTCGTCTTTTCGGCGGACATGGTGATGCCGGCCGCATCGCTGCCGGCCAGATTCTCGGTATTGCCAAAGCAAATCAGGTTCTCGCCCCTGACGGCTCCCGCCCCGAAACGTTCTATCTGCCCGTCGGTACCGAATAGGTTGAGTGCCGTCAATCCGAGGTCGGAGACGATCAACACGGCAACCGCAACCCCTGGCGACAGTTTTGCGATCCGCTCGAGGAGCAAGGTCTCACGCAAACCGGGTCGTTTGACCAGACGCTCGTCTTGCCAGCGGTATCCATACCATCCAGCGTTCCCCATCATCTGGAAAAAGCTTCGTGGAACAATCCCCTCCCGGTTCCAGGTCGGCAGGTTGGACGATACCTTTTCCTTGAGAAATACATCGAAATCTTCCAACTCTGCCGCTCGCTCTACCGGAATCGAAAAGTCCATCACGCCTCCGCTTGGTGCGCTGCCGATGGGAATAAAACTGTGGACAGATAAATCCGCTATCCAATAGGTATCAGGATTTGAAATAAAATCCATGCTAATAATGAGGTTTTTTGCGGTGCCGTCAAGTCCTTAAGCCGCATCCGCACCGGGCAGGCAGTCGTCCTTACTTAGGGCCGCAACGAATATTTGGAAATATATTATAGAAGAGATGAGGGGAATAATGTGCAAAGGAAATAATAAAAAATTAATCGATCGATACCCTTTCCAACAGCTTATCTTCTTCGAGAAGCCTTCCGGCACCAAGAACCGCAGTCGAAAGAGGTTCCGCGGCGATTTTCACATTAAGGCAGAGTTTTGTCCCCAAGTAGCGACCGAGATTTCTGAGCATGGCCACCCCACCGGTCAAGGTGATGCCTCTGTCGATGACATCCGCCGATAGCTCGGGTGGGATATTTTCCAACACGGTTTTTATCTGGCGAGCAACAGAGTCGATCTGACCGGACATTGACTTCCAAATTTCCTGTGTCGGGATGGTCAAGATTTTGGGGATCCCCGTGTGTGGATCGCGACCCCTGATTTCTATCTGCTCGTCGGGTTGATCCGAATCGCTGAAGCAGGTGATCTGCGCCTTTATATTTTCGGCCGTGTGTTCGCCCACCAGCAGATCGTAAGAATTTTTGAGGTGCTGACTGATCGTGAAATCCATTTGATCGCCCGAGGATTGGGTCGACTGGCATTGGACGATCCCTAGCAGCGATATGGCCGCCGCTTCTGTCTTTCCAGCCCCGATATCGACGATCATACTGCAGGTAGCATCCGTAACCGGCATCCCGGCGCCGATGGCGGTAGCAATTGGGCCACTGACCAGAGGAGCTTCCCGGGCGCCCACCATTTCGGCGGTTTCCCTGATGGCACGCTTTTCGACCTCGGTGATAGCGTGCGGCACGGCAAAGACAATTCTTGGTTTGACGAATTTATACCGGCTGTGGACTTTGCGAATAAAAAATTTGAGCAAGGCGGCGATCGCTTCGAAGTCGGCGATGACGCCGTCGCGAATGGGCCGTATAAGGGTGATATCGGCCGGTGTCTTGCCCTGCATGTCTTTAGCTTCCAAACCAAAAGCGATCGCTTTGCTTCTCGATTCGCTGATTGTTCGAACGGCGACGATCGACGGTTCGTTTAATACGATCCCCTTTCCCTTGACGTAGATGCGTGTGTTGGCGGTGCCCAGATCCACGGCAAAATCACTCGAAAAAACGCCCATGATTCCATTGAATTTCATGTTTCTGCACCCCAACCTTTCAGCATTGACCCGTGCAGGACTCGACTAAGGGTGCTATTTTCCCACAAATCTGATAAAAATGAAAGATGAGAATATCTGTCCTCGTTATATTGATCGTGTTTGCAGCGGTACGCTGCACAAGTGATGAGGACCGTCAGAGCAGCGGCGGACTCGACAGCGGTCAGTTGCGGATCGTTATGCGATGGGCCGGAGATGATTTTGCGTCTCAGCACCAGTTGGCCGTCAGGGATGAGATTGCACGCAATATCGCCGAAAGCGGCAGAGGCATCGTCCTCCGGACTGGAACGGGGATGGGCTGGATGGACATCACTGTTGAAGCTCGTGAAGATGAAGCCCGCACGGCTATCGAATCGATCGTGAAAAAACATGCAAAAGGCTTTGTCTTCAGCATTGAAAAGCAGTGACGCCGAACCGGCGGGGGACCATCTATTACCTAAACACTTATGGCCCTGGACGCCACGGTGCATAAAAATGACGCGCCGTAGCGCGTATAAGCGGTTGCGAAAAGCGGCTGACTGTCTGAGTCGCCTTGTATGGTCTTAAACCGGACCCTATGCCGATGCCGCTTGGAAGGCACGACCTTTAAGCTACATCCGAACTCATTATTTGAAGACGGGCTTGGTCCGGGCATAGAGCCCGTTGGCAGCGAGTTTCAGCCGCGGATCGAAACCGGTTATCCGAGCGGAGGCGCCCACCTTATTTTCGTGTTAATATACGTTTGACCGGTGAATGAAAAGAGAAGCGTTTATTCTTCCGGCATTGGTTCGCCCTTTTCGTTCCAGCCACGGGCCCGGTAGTAGTCTCCAAGAAGCTGTTCCATCTGTTCGGTTGTGATCACCTTGCCGGTTTCGGGCAAGGGCTCACGGTGGAAACGCTCGGGTATCCTATCGTCTGCAGGCCGCAGTCCTTCGCGGATGTTGAAGCGCCGCGCGGCATCGGTCACCTCGGCGGCAACGCGCCGCATTGCCGCCGCATCGAGCCTAAGACCGGTGATCGCCCCGATAATCGTTGAGAGCTCTTCCCACTGGTAAAGGTCTCGGTAGAACCGGCACAGGATCAACGTGTCGAAGATCGTCAGGCGGTCTTCCCACTCGGTAAAGATTTCAGCCTTGCCATCAATCTGATCCGGGTCGACGAGTCCGGAAAGTTCCGGTTTGTAAAAGGTTGCCCGCAGGTGGCAGGCCCCCCGGTCCGATGAACCGTAGGCCAGGCCCATACCCTTCAGGATCCGGGGATCATAGCCGGCCGGCTCCAATCCCTTGACATGGATGGCCTGTTCTTCCATACGCCATTCTCTTGCTGCGAATCGGATGCCCTGTGCCAAAACATCACCGACCCCCCGGCGGTAAGCGATATCTTCCAAAAGCTGCGCGATCCCGTCCACTTTGCCATAGTCGATATCGTACGTCAGCCGTTCCTGGTGCACCGCTTCAATGGTGAATGCGGCCAGGTTTCCGGCCGTGATCGTGTCCATCCCGAGACGGTCGCAAACGTCATTTAAAAAAACGATCTCCTCGATGTCGCAAACCTCGCACAGCCCGCCAAAAGCATAAATAGTCTCATACTCCGGGCCCTCGACCTTAAGGCCCTTGTGGCGGCCGGCCTTGACCACGGACAGTCGACCGCAAGCCATGAAACACTTCAAACACGCATGCGGTTTTACCTCGCAGCGCTCATGCAGGGCATTTGCGTTGAAGCCATGCCGGTTCTCGGATCTGCCTTTGTGCCAATACCGTGTGGGGAAACCGCCGACATCGTTCATGATGTCCACCAGCATGGGGGTACCCTTGGTTTTATAAGCCTGTACGCCGGGGTTGTCTTTGTTGCGCCGGGCGAATTCACGGCAAAAGTCGGCCAGTTGATCCGCATCGGCCCATTCTTTTTTACGGCCGCCGTGAAAGGCCACCGCCTTTATCATTTTTGACCCCATCACGGCGCCCACGCCGGTGCGGCCGGCGCTGCGCCAGTAGTCGTTTTCAATGACGGCAAAACAGACCCGGTTTTCGCCGGCCGGCCCGATCGTCACCACACCACATTTTCTGACCTCGGGGCGCAGTTCCCGGACGTGTTGTTTAACGGCGTCTTCGGTGGCAAAGGTATCCCGACCCCACAGGTCGACGGCCGAATGGAATTCGACCGTTTCCGCGGTGATTTCCAGCCAGACAGGATGCTCAGCCGCCCCGTAAATGATCACCGCATCATATCCGGTGGATGCCATATGCTCAGCGACCGTGCCGCCGGCATAAGATTCAGAGAAGAAACCGGTCTGCGGAGACTTGGTGTAGACACCGTGCCGGCAAGAACCCCACACCGAACTGCCGTTCACCGGTCCGGTCGCGAAGATGAGCCGGTTGTCGGGCCCCAGGGGATCCACCCGAGCTGGATTGTGAGCCAGCAGCAGAAAACTCGCCAAGCCCTTTCCCCCCAAGCACTTTTTCAGCAGGTCGTCTTCGATTGGCTGAACGGTGAATGTCTTTTCACCGACGTCTATAAAAAGGAGTCGATTGTAAAATCCCTTCATTCTTGATCCTCCTTTTCTGATCTAAACCATCACGGCCCTATGGACCGCCACGGTGCATGAAAATTTGGCTCTTACTGTTTTGACGTCCGTTCGTCCTGTCCTTGGAGCCGGCTGTTGCTTCGGTTGAAGCAGGCGCAGCTGTTTGAGGCGGTTAGCGGGCCTTGCCCCATCGCCAGGGCACACATCCGATGAACGCTCTCGAGGCTTCAACCGGCACCGAATTTTTTTTTAAAACCGGGCCTGCGATGGGGTTAGGTCCGCTTGACGCCGAGTTCTGCGCCGTATGAAACCGAAGCAACAGTCGGCGGCCCGCCGGATCACTTGTTGTTGGCAATAAACGTGCGCTAAAATCGGAGGAACCTGAAATTCTATTTTCGCACCGCCAAGGCCGTCTAAGCTACCAGGCACCGGCCGGGTGGGGTGACGGCGGGACAACCGGCCGCCGATGCCTCCCGCCAATGCCTCAATCAAACCGTCAAACCGGCCTGTCGGCCGGCGGACACGTCGGCATATGCTAGATTCCCAAGTAGGCGGTCTTGATGTGCGGGTCCTGCAACAGCTCTTCGGCCGTTCCTTCCATGGCAATCCGTCCGTGCTCCAGCACATATCCACGATCGCTCAAACCGAGAGAATTTTTCACGTCCTGTTCCACCAGCAGCACCGTTGTTCCCTGATCCGCAATCTTGCGAACGGTTTCAAATATGTCTCTGATCAGGATCGGCGCCAGGCCGAGTGACGGCTCGTCGAGCATGAGCAGTTTGGGCCGGGCCATCAACCCCCTGCCGATGGCAACCATCTGCTGCTCTCCACCCGAAAGAGTCATGGCCAACTGTGACTCCCTCTCTTTGAGCCGGGGCAGCAGACCCAAAACCTCTTGTAAGGTTTTTTCCTTTTGCCGGTTGGCGCGGCTGTTGTAAGCACCCACGATCAGGTTGTCCTTCACGGTCATGAGCGTAAAAAGCCGGCGACCCTCGGGCACCTGCACGATGCCGCGCTCGACGATCTTTTCGGGCGGCTGGTCGTGGGTGGGAAAACCTTCGAAAAGGATTTCGCCCCGGGCCGGCGTCATCAAGCCGGATATGGTTTTGAGCAGGGTCGATTTGCCGGCGCCGTTGCTGCCGATGATGCTGACCACCTCGCCTTCCTCGACTTTAAGGGACAGGTCGAAAACCACCTGCACATCGCCATAAAAGACGTCGATGTTCTTCAGCTCAAGAAACGGCATATTCTTCTCCCAGATAGGCCTTTATCACGTTCTCGTCGGCCGCAACCTGTTGCGGCAATCCCTCGGCAATCTTCTGGCCGAATTGAATGACGACGACCCGGTCGGAAAGAGCCATAATGGCGCGCATGATGTGTTCGATGACAAAGATGGTGACGCCCTGTTCGCGCAACCGACGGATAATGGCCACCATTTCGTCCACTTCGGCCGGCCGCAGGCCGGCCATCACCTCGTCGAGCAGCAGCAGTTTGGGTTCGGTCGCCAGAGCCCGGGCAATTTCCAGTCGTTTGCGGTCGGCGATGGTCAAGTTGCCGGCCCGTGTATCCTTGCGATCCTCGAAATTCAGATATTCCAACACCCCTAGTGCCTTTTCGCGAGCCTCGCTTGTTTTAGCGGTGATAGCGAAAGCCCCCACCATCACGTTGTAAAGGACACTCTTGGAGGCAAAGGGCTTGACGATCTGAAAGGTCCGGGCCAGCCCATACTTGCAGAGGTCCCACGGCTTGCGTCCGCTGATCTCCTCGCTGCGAAAATAGATGTGCCCCTTGGTCGGCGGGAAGACACCCGCGACGCAGTTGAACACCGTCGACTTTCCGGCACCATTGGGACCGATCAACCCCAGGATCTCACCTTCTTCGATATCGAGGTCCAGGCTGTCGACGGCGCGCAACCCGCCGAAGTCCTTGGTCAGGTGCTGCACTTCGAGAATCTTCATCTGTTAGGCCTCCATGGCTTTTGACGCGAAAAGCCGTGCCTGCACCCTATTATACGCCCGGCTCAAGGGTTCCTGAAGACCCCGCGGCTGAAAAAGCATCACCAGGATCAGCACAACCCCGAATATGATCAAGTGCATCCCGGGCAAGGTGTCACCGAAGTAAATCCGTGAAAAATCGCTCACCGGTCGCAACAAGAGGGCCCCGAGCACCGGACCGGCGATCGATCCGCGCCCGCCGATCAGGGCGATAAATGCAATTTCAAAGGACAGGTCCAGCGAGATGATGCTCTTGGGGTGGATGTAGAGGGTGAACTGAGCGTAAAAGGTACCGGCCAGAGCCGTTAAAAAGGAACTCATCGCCATAGCGATGAGTTTGGCGCGGGCCACGTTGATGCCCAGGGCCATGGCGGCTTCTGGCTCCTCTCCTCCGGCGTTGAGCAGGTAACCGAGCTTGGAACGCGAAATGAACCATGTGAACGCCAGCACTCCCGACAGCATGACCAGGATGATGTAGTAGTAGGGCACCTTGCTGATGAACATGAAACTAAAGAAGCCGGTCTCGAGCGGCGGAATCTGCAGACCGCGGGGACCGTTCAGCACGAACGGGCCCAGGCGATCGATATTTTCCACCATCACCCGCAAGCCTTCGGCGAAGGCGATTGTCGCCAGGGCAAAGTAGGCCCCGCGCATTTTCAAGGTCGGCAATCCGATGATGATGCCGACGATTGTGGCCAGAAATCCACCGATCAGCATGCCGATCCAAGGACTGATGCCGTACTGCAGCCAGAGGACGGTCGAGGTGTAGGCGCCGATGCCGATGAAGGCGGCATGCCCCAGAGGCAGAACGCCGGCGAAGCCACCGACCAGGTTCCAACTCGTGGTGAGATAGGCATACAACCAGAGCTGGATCAGGATGTGCAGATAGGTGGCACTGTGAACCACCAACGGCAGGCCGAAAGCGACGAGCGCAACCCCTGCCAGGGCGATGATGTTGAATTTTTCTCTCGTCATGCCGTTCGCCTTTTTCTTGGAATACCGGTTTACCAGTCGTATTTCATGCCGAACAACCCGGATGGCTTCACGAACAGGAACAACAGGAACAAACCGTAAACGATGGCCTCGGTCCAGGTGGCCGTCATGAACTGGGGCGCGACCGACTCGATCAACCCGATAATGATGCCGCCCAGGATCGCGCCGCCGATGCTTCCCAACCCGCCCAGCACCACGATGATGAACCCCTTGATGTCAAAAAGCACACCGACGGTGGGAAATATGTTGTAAAACGGCACCAGTGTGACGGCGGCGATACCCGCCGTGGCCGTTCCGATTCCAAAAGCCACGTTGTAGACCTTGTACTGGTTGATACCCATCAGGCTGGCCGCTTCTCTGTCCAGGCTGGTCGCCCGGATCGCCCGCCCCATGCGGGTCTTCTGAAATAACAGGTAGATGATGGAGGCCGTAAGGATGGCGGTCACAAACCCCCACAGCTTCGGGACGGAGATCAACATTTGACCGAGCTCCAGCATTTTGCCCTGCAGGGGATTGCCCTGTATACTGCGGTACTGGGGACCGAAAATCAGCAGGGTCAGGTTGTCCAGCACGTACCACAGACCGGTGGTGACAATGATGACCGTGATCGGCTCCCGAACGTTCTTTTCAGCCTTGAAGATCGGTTTGATGAGGATGTCCTGCAGATAGTAACCGAACAGAAACATGACGGGAATGACGAACACCAGCGCCAGATAGGGATGCAGACCGCTCAGCGTGACCGTCCAATAAGCCACGTACATTCCGACCATCAGAAGCGACCCGTGTGCAAAGTTGATGACTTTAAGCACCCCGAAAATGACGGTCAGGCCCAAAGCGGTCAACCCGTAAATGGACCCCATCAGAATGCCGTTGATGGCATCTTCCAGTATATACATCATGAGGGTCTCCTGCCCTGAGGAAAAATCCGACCGGAAGGCGGAAAGACGTTTTGAGGTCCGCCTCCCGATCGCCTGTTAAGTCTATCGATTCATAAATTCGATAACGAATTTATTTACTCAGAACTAAGGCACGGGAAATACCGGTGTGTATCCGGCGCGCCGGGCTCCTTTGGGCCACACCGTGATGCGTTCCAATCCGTTGCCCAGATCGTTGATCTGAACGATCGACAGGGCCGCATGTTTGTTCTGGCCGGTGGCATCGAACTCGATCGCATCGTAGGAGGCGATCATGGCCGGACCGCTGCGCAAGTTGGTCTTAGCCAGGGCTTCGCGGATCTTCACCGGATCGGTGGAACCGGCGCGTTCCAAGGCATCCTTGATCACGTACATGGCGATGTAGGCATCCACCGACTCACCGGCCAGGTTGTAACCGTAGCGGGCTTTGAATTTTTCGTTGATCTCCTTGACACCGGGCTTGTTGACGTCTGTCTCCCACTCGACAATGTCGTAGAGATAACGGGCGTTGCTGCCGGTGGCCTTCATAAAGGACGGGTCGGCATGCCCGCCGCCGCTGGCAATGATCGCCTTGAGTTTGACCTTGTAGTCGGCCAGTGTGTTGGTGAGCAGGATGGCGTCGGCTGCGTTTGATACCAGCATCAGCGCGTCAGGCCGGGCCCGCCGGATCTTCTGCACCACCGGACTCAGATCAGTGGTTGTTGACGGATAGGGCTCATCGAGCACGATCTTGTAACCGTTTTTCTCAGCCAACGCCCGCCACTGGCCGGCAAACCCTTTGCCCCAGTCCCCGTTCTCGTAAACGAATGCGAGCGTTTTGATCTCGGTCTTGAACTCCTCCTGCATGTCTTTCAGGAAGGCAAACTGGTCCCGGGTCCACCAGCTGTCCTTGGCGGCAACCCGAAAGACGGTCTTGAAGCCCTGCTCGGTGATCTTGTCGGCCACCGACACCGGCACCACAAACGGAATTCCGTATCGCTCGGCCACGGCGGTGGTCGGATAGGTGACGGCGGAATTCCAGCAGCCGGTCAGAATGTGAACCTTCTCGGTGTTGATCATGCGTTCGGCCTCCGACACCCCTTTTTCCGGTTTGGATTCGGAGTCCGCGTAGAGCATCTCCAGCTTGGCCCCTCCGAGGGATTTGATGCCGCCGGCGGCATTGATCTCTTCGACCGCCATTTCACGGGCATTCCGCCCCTGCTCCCCAACCGATGCAGAGGGACCGGAAAGAGGAATGATGTTGCCGATCCGGACCACCTCTTCCGCGGCCTGCAGGCCGTTGCCGGTACCGAGTAACAGAACGGCAACCGCCACCACCAGGCACAGTCTTACGGTGAATAACACGCTCATACTTCTTTTCATGGGTAGACCTCCTTTTTAGTTGTTGGATCAAGCGGTGTTAAAGTGACGTCCTTCGCCTAAACCCGGTTGGCGGAAACTCGTTCGGAGATAGGGTCGATTGGCCAATTTCTCAATCGCCAATCGATGTCACCGGGTAGAGAATTTTTGGCTTGCCCTCCCGGCCAGTCGGTCATTTCGTCAGGCCGGCCAGCCCGTCTTCCAGGATGGCGAGTCCTCGCTCAAGCTGTTCATCGGTAATCACAAGGGGCATCAGCAGCCGAACAACATTGCCGTAACTGCCGCAGGAGAGCAGCAGCAACCCTTTTTCACGGCAAGCGCCAACCAAGGTCTTTGCCTCATCGGCAGCCGGCAGTTTTGATTCACGGTCTTTGACCAGTTCTATGGCCAGCATGGGCCCGATGCCTCGAATGTCTCCTATGAGCTCGTAACGGTCCCCAAATTCGTCCAAACGGTTGCGGAGTTTGAGTCCCAGTTCGCGGGATTTTTGCAGGAGGTGTTCGGTTTCGAAGACGTCCAGAACTGCCAGGGCGGCGCTGCAACAGACCGGATTGCCGCCGTAGGTCCCGCCGATACCGCCGGCATGAACGGAATCCATAATCTCTTTCCGGCCGACAACGGCACTCAGAGGCATACCCGCCGCCAAACTTTTGGCCACCGTGGTGATATCGGCTTCAACGCCCCAGTGTTCCATGGCAAACATGGTGCCGGTGCGGCCGATGCCGGTCTGAATTTCATCGGCGATAAACAGGATGCCGTTATCCTCGCAGATCTTTTTCAATTTGGGGAAATATTCCGGCGGGGGAGTGATAAAGCCCCCCTCGCCCTGTATCGGTTCGACAATGACGGCCGCGGTGACTTCAGGGGCGACATGGGAAATGAAAAAATCCTCGAGGTGATCGGCACAGGCGACCGCACAGCCTGGATAGGTCAGGTTGAACGGGCAGCGGTAGCAATAGGCAAAGGGCATGCGGTAGATTTCCGGCACAAACGGTCCGAAGCCGTACTTGTAGGGCTTGACTTTGCTCGTCAGCGTCATGCCCAGGTAAGTGCGCCCATGAAAGGCATTTTCAAATGCGATGACCGCCTGACGCCCGGTATGGTAACGTGCGATCTTCACGGCGTTTTCAACGGCCTCGGCACCGCTGTTGGTCAGCATGACCGATTTCTCGAAAGCGCCGGGAACGATATCACAAAGCCTCTGTGCCAGCCGCACCGCCGGTTCGTATGGCAGAACCATGAAGCAGGTGTGCGTAAATTTTTCCGCCTGCTCTTTGATCGCCGCCACCACTCGGGGATGCGAATGACCGACGTTCATCACGGCGATTCCGCCGGTGAAATCGATGTATTCCCTGCCCTCCACATCATAGATCATGGCGCCGCTGGCTTTGTCGACATAACAGCCGGTAGCACTTGCAAACCCTTTTGCCATGACCTTTTCCCGCAAGGTGCTCAATGAATCGGCAATGGGCAACGTTTTCATAGTTTCTCCTCTGATTCGGGTTTGCTTAAAAAAAGTGACAGTGGACGAACAATTGTAATGATCCCGCCGATAAGCAGGTTTTATCGACCCTCGTTGGATCGATTTTTTTCACAGTACGAAAAAAGCCGTTTCAGCGGGCATTCTCGTAAAATCGAGGTTTGCCGCCGCTGGGACCCTTGAAATGTGGTATACATTAAGATCTCCACCGAATGCAAGTGGCGGTCACTCTCTCTGGTGGGAACCATCATCACCGACCGCTCCATGGACGAATTTCAATCGGCCTGGTGCGGTTACTAGGTCATTCCGGGCGCGGTCATCCTGCTGTCGGCTATTGCCGGTTGGTGCCCGATCAGTGCCCTGCTGGGGATTTCGACCTGCAAACAGCCGTTTGATGTCCGGCGAAACCAACCGGGAAACCCTTCAAAGGGACACCGCTCTCACTCACGCGTTTCATGTTGGCAATGTTATTGCATATTTTTGCACAACAATTTGTTTACGTGTATAATACATCATTATTCAGATCGCGTCCGCTCGACAAAGTGCAACGCGATCGGGCCCTTGGAAAGGGTCGCCCAAAGGCGGGACAATGCAGAGCTAACCCGCTGAAATCCTTGGCGACAGTAAGTTACAGAAATCCATTGAAATGGAGAAGCCGGCCCGAGGGTCCTTATTTTCCGCCGTTTGTCGGCCGTTTAAACTAGATGAGGTGTGGTGTGAAGTGCCATACCTCTGTGGAAATTGGGATAGAGTATTTGGGAAACAGTTTACCGTCGGCTGCAGAACAACTTGAATAAGTGAAGAATCCACCCAAGATATTCAGCAAAATCAACACAGCCATTCCGCTGCCGTGCCATCCTAAGGTTTTAATCAAGCTCAACCGCCTTTGTGACAGTGGTACTGCGACCTCCCGGGATATAACCCGACTGGCGACAATGGACCCCGCCCTGACGATAAAAATCATGCGATTGCATGGCGGCGGAGACCCGAAGACCTCCAGTTTGGATGCTATCGAGCAGGTCGTATCTCAACTGGGCCCGGGAACCATCAATAATGTGGCCCTTTTCTGCCTGAGCAATCCCTTGTCGAATCCCTTGTTGTGGAAGACCGACGCCAATTTCAATCAGTTCTGGTACCATTCGCTGCGCTGTGCGGTTATTGCCCGATTACTCAGCGAGAACCTGGTTCCTGAGCTTGCGGATGATGCCTACATCGCCGGCTTGCTCCACGATGTCGGCAAACTGCTGCTCTGGTCCAATTTTAAAAAGGACTATGAGCCGCTTTTCATGAAGTCGGTTCAGACCGACAGCGCGCTTCCGGCCGAAAACGACAGTATCGGCACCAACCACTGCGAAGCCGGATGGAATGTCGTTCGAAACCTGAAAACCAATCCTTTCGTGGCCGATGCGGTGTTATATCATCACTTCACCCCCAAAGCTGTCGCAGACGCACTGCCTCTCGTAAAAATCATTTTCATCGCAAATACCGTTTGCTACCAGGGTAAAGGTGCCGATCACATCGATCTGATGCAAACACTGGGGGTCAGTCTCTCGGCCGACCGACTCGACCGCATCCTCGCGGAAGCGAAAAAACAAACCGACGCGCTTTTGGAAGATGTGGACCTGACCGCAGAAGCACTGGCAAAAGATCCGTCCCCTTCCCATAAGGAACGGGACGCCGCCGTTTACAGCATTTTCGGAGAATTCCGAAAACTGTCCGTCCAGCATCTCACCTTCGAGCACGCCCACGCTGAAAACGGGGTGGTAGCAATGCAAAAGAACCTGCTGCAGGCTTTCAAAATTCTCTTTGATATCGCTGCGGCATTTTTTTTCACATACGACCCGATCCGTGACGCTTTGGTGGGCAAGCCCGCCGAATCGGGCCCCAATCAGTGGCCCATCGGCCGGGTTGAACTGACGGTTGCAACTGGCGGGAATCTGCCCGCGCTGACGCTCAGTAACCGCCAGATTATTGATTCCTTCGGATATCTCACCAATGACCTGATCACTATCGCAGATGAGCAATTGGTCCGTCTGCTGAACACGGAAGGCATGCTGTGCCTTCCGCTGATTTATGACGGGCGTTGGATCGGTGTCATCTGCGCCGGGATCGACGAACCGCAGTTTCCTCTTCTGTGGGAAGAGCTGGACCTCCTGAACAGTTTTGCCGCCCAGGCCGCAACGCTCCTCGACCAAACGGAGGGCGCCGAAATCCGGCCGTCTTCTACTTGGGCGATGGGTGAACCCTTCGATGACGAAGCGATCCATCGGGTAATCCACGAAGTCAACAACCCGCTTGGAATTGTAAAAAACTACCTGGCCGTTCTCTCCGAAAAGGTCGCAGGCCACCCCGAAGTGAAAGACGAGATCGCGCTGATCCGGGAGGAAATCGAAAGAATACCGGGTATAATTGCACAATTGTCAAAATCGCGCTATAAGACAGGTGCCGACAATGTGGTCCTGGATATCAATATTATTATTGAGGATCTGTCCAAATTGCTGACCAAGTCCGTCTTCGAACACGCTCACATCACGTTGAATTTTGAACCGGATCCGCACTTGCCACCGTGTTCGGGAAACAAAGGTCATCTCAGCCAAGTGTTCATCAATCTGTTGAAAAATTCTGTGGAAGCCATGCCGGAGGGCGGCCACATTTACATGACCACCGCCTACGAGCCGGACAAAACGGGTGCCGGCGGCGGTGACATTGTCATCACCATCCGCGACGATGGTCCCGGCATAACGGAGGAAAACCTTGCCCGGCTTTTCGAACCCGGTTGGAGTTCCAAGGGTCCGGAGCATTCGGGGCTCGGTCTGTCGATCAGCAAAGACATTATCGACAGCCACAATGGTACGATCAACTGTGAAAGCCGCAAGGCTATAGGAACAACTTTCCGGATCACGCTACCGGTTTCAGGTCGTAACCCCTAAGGGTCGCGGCACGAAATAATTGTGTAAGATTGCGCAGGATTTTGGTTCGTCTGCAAGGCACAGCCACCGATGCATATCAGGATATGGGTTGGTGGCTGGAACGCGGTAGACGGACCAAAGGACAAGCAAGATGTGCCATTATTTCTTGCCGGGGCCCTAACATCCTGGAGTGAGGTAAATATGAGCGAACGCGCCGCAATCTTCGTCGTGGATGACGAGAAGAGGATGTGCGAGAGCTTGAAAGCACTGCTGCAGCCCAGGGGATACGAAGTGACGGCCGCAACATCCGGCACGGAGGCCCTTCAGATCATCGGCCAGAAAAACTATGATCTGTTTTTGCTTGATATCTGCATACCGGATCACGACGGGTTCAGTTTGATGGAGCACATTCTCAACCGGTTGCCCGATACCCCGGTGATCATGATGACCGGAGAAGCGTCCGTGGATTCCGCCGTCAAGGCCCTGCGTGAGGGTGCCTACGACTACCTGAAAAAACCATTCGAAACCGAAGAACTGGTCAAAACGATCGACAATGCCCTGCGGCAGAAAATGCTCCAGGAAATCAACCAGGAAATGGAAGATCGACTGCGCACCTCTGAAAAACGCTTCCGCTTCATGGTGCAAAATTCTCCGGATATGATCTACACCCTGGATGCCCGCGGCCGTTTTACCTTTATCAATAATGCTGCCGAAAAGCTCTTCGGCTACCGTTCGACCGACTTGGTAGGGAGATCCTACCAAACGATGCTGTATGAAACCGACCTTGACAAGGCCTGTTGGCGATTCAACGAAAGGCGTACCGGCAAGCGGGCGACTACCGCTTTTGAGGTGCGCCTGAAACCCGGTCCTCGCAAAGAATCCGAAATCGGGCGGCTGAGTGACTTTGCCGTCGTCGAGTTGAACGCCACGGGGGTATATCGCCGCGCCGGCACCCGCAAAGAGCTGATCGGGACCTACGGCGTGGCGCGCGACAAGACCTTCCGCAAGATCCTGGAAACTCAGCTTCTGCAGGCCAAGAAAATCGAAGCCCTCGGCAATTTGGCCGGCGGAATCGCGCACGACTTTAACAACCTACTCATGGGAATCCAGGGCATCGTCTCACTGATGCTTTTCAAAGTGGAAGCGGGCAACCCTTTCATAAGCCAGCTGAAAACGGTTGAACAGTATATACAGGACGGCGCCGGGCTGACACGGCAGTTGCTGACTTTCGTCAGGGGCGGCGCCCTGGAAATCCAGCCCACCGATGTCAACACCCTGCTCCAAAAGCAAAACCAGTTGTTCGGCCGAACGCGCAAAGCCATCCGCATCACCGAGAAGCTCGTCCCTAATGTTCTGCCGATCGAAGCCGACCCTTCCCAGATCGAACAGGTCCTTCTGAACATCTATGTCAACGCCGGACATGCCATGCCCGACGGCGGAGAGTTGCACGTGCAGACCGAAAACATCCTCCTGACGGAAAAAAGTGTTATAACCCGTTCAACAAGCCTCAAGCCGGGGCGATACGTTAAAATTACGATTTCCGACACGGGTATCGGCATGGATGAATCGACCCTGCAGCGAATTTTCGACCCCTTCTTTACCACAAAGAAGCTCGGCAAAGGATCAGGGCTTGGTTTGTACAGCGCTTACGGCATCATTAAAAACCACGGCGGCCATATCCGGGTGGTCAGCAAAGAAAAGAGCGGCACGACTTTTATGATTTACCTTCCGGCCACCGAGAAAAAAATCATTGCTTCCGTTATGGCCCCACCCAGTCGGGTATTGGGCCGGGAGACAATTCTGCTGGTCGACGATGAAGACAAGATCCGGGAGGTGTGCCGCGAGGGTCTCAAACTGCTCGGGTATTCGGTAGTGGTGGCTGAAAGCGGCGAACGCGCCATTGAGATTTACAAAAAAATGGCAAATGACATCGATATCGTCGTGCTGGACATGATCATGCCCGGTCTGAGCGGCAAGGAGACTTACCTGCACCTGAAACAAATCAACCCCAGTGTCCGTGTCCTGATTGCCAGCGGTTATTCGCTTGACAAAGACGGTACCGACATCATTGATAGCAAACACTGTCCCATGATTCAAAAACCGTTCAGGATCGAAAAACTGTCGCTGAAAATTCAGGAAATGATGTCGAAGTCCTCAACCTGATATCGCAGAAGCGAACCGATCGATCCCGACTGAAGCCGTTCCGCCCTAAATAAAACACGAAAATAGAATTTTCATGCATCGTGGCGGCCCAGGGCCATGACCGTTTAGTATGCATTCACGGGCACAGATTTACCGATCGCTCTCCAACGTCCAACCGCCGTCCATCGATTATTCACGTGTTTTCAAGAGCCGAAAAAAAACCGTCCCGTTGGGATGGATCACCAGGTAAAATAGTGCCACTAGCGGCAGACCGGACCAGATAAAGCTGAAAAAGGCACACAAAATCATGACGCTGGTACGGGTCCCCTTGCTGGCGAGCGTCGGCGGCCCGAGCTCGAGGCCGAGAGTTTCCGCACGGGCGCTGGAATAGCTGATCAAATTACAGCCGATAAGGGCCAGAGAACCAAAGAAAATCAAAATTCCCGGTGATAAAGAAAACGGCAGGCGAATCAGGTACACCACCAGGCCGATGACCATGGCCCCGTCGGCATACCGGTCGAGAACCGAATCCCAAAAGGCGCCGCCCTTGCTCACGCGGCCGGTCAACCGGGCATACTGACCGTCGACGCCGTCCAGGACTTGAGCGGCGGCCGCAATGATGCCGGCCAGCCAGCCGGCCCCCAGAGCAAACACCAGGCCGGCCAGGGATCCGAGGAGCGCCGATGAGAGGGTGATCTGCCAGGGCGAGAGCCACGGCCATGCCAACAGGCGCGGCGTTATCCGCGCCGACAGGTTCAATTTTATCCACTTGAGAACGAACCGATCCGTCGGTTTGGTCTTCCACGAATTGTTTTCCATTGAGGATGCGCTCCTTTTATCTACGATGATCGTTTCGCCCGCGACAAGGGCGGTATAAACCATAACATTGATCTATCAACAAATTAAATCGATCTCGCGATCCGATTTGCAGAGGCCGGTGGATGTATGGTAAGCAATATAAAAAACTTGCCTTCAACATAGAAAAGACTCCCCATGGATCCCGATGATTCTTTATTGAAATTTGAAATCCCCGAGATTATTTATGGCATCAATTCTCTGTCACAGATCGGTCACTGCGCCAAACGTCTTGGGGGTGAACGGGTGCTGCTGGTATCGGATCCAGGCGTTATCGAAGCCGGTTGGGTGGATGCCGCCATAACGTTCCTGGACAAAGAAAATCTTAAGAGCATTGTTTACGATAATGTGGTCACCAATCCCCGGAGCTTCCAGGTCGAACTGGGAGCGCAGCTGTACAACGCCGAGAAATGCGATGTGATCATCGCACTGGGGGGTGGCAGTCCCATGGATACGGCAAAAGGAATTGCTATTCTGGTGACCAATCACGGCCGCATTCAGGATTACGTTGGATGCAACCTTATTTCGCAGCCGATACCGCCATTGATCTGTGTTCCCACCACGGCCGGAACCGGTTCGGACGTCAGCCAGTTTGCCATTATTGCCGACCCGCAGGACAAGATCAAAATGACGATCTTGAGCCGTGCGATCATGGCCGACGTTTCGCTCATCGATCCCGTGTTACTTCAGACCAAAGAACCGGAACTCATCGCCGCCACCGGCATGGACGCCCTGACCCATGCCATCGAAGCCTTCGTTTCATCCTTGTCGTGGCCGATGACCAACCCGCATGCCATCCATGCCATCGAATTGGTATTCAAACACCTCGTCGACGCAGCCAAAACCAAGGACATCAAAGCACTTGAAGGGATGGCGATCGCCAGCTTGGAAGCCGGCATCGCATTTTCGAACGCCATTCTCGGCGCCGTACACGCGTTAGCGCACCCACTTGGAGGCCTGTATGACCTGCATCATGGTTTAGCCAACTCACTTCTTCTGCCGGTGGTGGTCCGTCGTAATTTGGAACACGTGCCGGCAAAGTTTGCAAAGATTGCAAATGCAATGGGTATCGAAACCCGCAGGGTCCCCATCGAGAGGGCCGCAATCGAGGTGCCCGTAAAAATAGAAGCCTTGATTTCAGATCTCGGTCTCCCCACACGCCTGTCTCAAGTCGGCGTCAGGGCAGCCGATATCCCGATCCTGGCCAAACAGGCCCAGGAGGACCTTTGCATGTTGACCAACCCGCATTGCTATGCCGTCGAAGCCATAGAGGAAATGTACCGGGAAGCCTTTTAGACGAAGGCTGCCGTTGCAGCAGCAAGAAAGAAACTTGCCAAAGCATCTATAACCGCCATACCCTCGGGGAAAACATCGGCACTCAATCATGGGCAAAGCCGTGAAACAGCAAGTTCACGATTTTAAAGGCATCGGCTCCTCAAAAATCGGTCACTTCAAAGAAGTCCGAAAGAAGATAACGGAGTTGGAGAATCTGAACGTCAAATTGGCCCAACGCCGCAACCGTCTTGAGGCCATCTTTAACAGCATCAGCGACGGGTTGACCATTCTCGATCGAAATCTGAATATTGTCTTCGCAAACAGGATTCAGCAAGCCATGTTTCCGGGCGTTTCCTTGATCGGCAGAAAATGTTTTCAAGCTTACTATCATAAGGAAGACATATGCAAAAACTGCCCGTCTTTGAAAACGATGGCAAACGATGAAACGCTTCAGGGCGAGGTTTTTATAAAAGACGGGAAGTTTGCCGGGCATTATTTCGAATGGACCACATCCCCTATCATGGATCAAACCGGCAGGGTCGCGGAAATCATTCTTCTGATGCGGGATGTGACCAAACGCAAGGACGACGAGTTCAAACTCATGCAAGCGGACCGAATGGCGGCGATCGGCTTTCTGGCCGCAGGCATCGCGCATGAGATCAACAACCCGTTGACATCGATATCTGGTTTTTCCGAGGGTTTGCTCAAACGCCTCAAAAATGTTGCGGGCGGGGAGGTCGGCAAGAAGTTGGAATCCTTTAAAGAGTATTTAGAGATCATTCACGCCGAGGCCTATCGCTGCAAGAACATCATTCAAAGACTACAAGAGTTTAGTCGCATTTCAGGAGATGATTTCGAACCGCTTCAGATCGACCGTATCATCAGGGATACGGTTGCTCTTTTCCGGCAGCATGCCAAAGACAGCAAAATAATAATATCTTTCGAAAATCGACTGACGAAAGGCTTCGGTACGATAATCGGCAAAGAATCGTTGTTGAAACACCTCTTTTTGAATCTTTTCAATCATGCGTTCTTGTGCATGGAGGATGGTGGTGCGCTAAAATTAACCTCCTCAAATGATGATAAAAATGCAGAATTACAGATATCACACACGGGCTGCGTCAAACCCGACCGCTTCCATGTCAACATTTTCGATCCGTCCTGTATGACACAGGCCACCGGAGACGGCAACCCAATCGATCTGTCGATCTGCTACAATATCGTGCAACATCACAAAGGAGACATCCAATTCAGCAGCAACGTCGACCAAGGTGCAACCTTCACCCTGCGGTTCCCGCTTCATCCAAATTAAACAACAGGTGGCAGGAGCCAATACCGTTTCGGTGATAGAGGAGATTCGACGATGATTCAGGGGAAAATTCTGGCCATTGACGACGAACAGAATATTCGGCATCTGATCAGAAACGAATTCATGCTGGAGGGTTTCGACGTCACAACCGCCAAGAGCGGTGAAGAAGGCCTCGGTTTCGTGGACGGTCAAGATTATGATGTGGTTTTACTGGATTTGAAGCTGCCCAAAATGAGCGGAATAGATACGCTCAAACTTTTAAAGCGGAAAAATCCAAGGTCTGAAGTGATCATGATAACCGGTTACGGCGACATCCACTCGGCGGTAGAGTCCGTAAAACTCGGTGCACGCGATTACGTCACCAAGCCGTTCAAGCTTGACGAGCTCCTGACCCTGGTAAAATACGCGGTGAAAGACAGCCACAGGCAGGGGAACTTTTTGCCATCCGTCGACTCAGCCGACACCGAAGACAAGGGGAAATTTCTCGTTTGCCCCAGTAAAGCCATGCAGGAAGTCTATGCCCTGGTGAAAAAAGTTGCCCCTACCGAAAATACGATTCTGATCCAGGGTGAGACCGGTTCCGGTAAAGATGTGCTGGCCTTCTATATTCACTGCAGCAGCCCCAGAAAAAGTGGTCCTTTCCTCACCCTCGACTGCGGTTTGTTGACCCCGAATCTGGTTGAAAGCGAACTGTACGGGCATAAAAAGGGTTCATTTTCGGGAGCCTCGGAGGCCAAGGTCGGGCTGGTGGAGAAGAGCCACGGCGGAACATTGTTCCTGGATGAAATTGGCAATATCGATCTCGACTTACAAAAAAAATTCTTACGGTTTCTGGAGACCGGCCGCATCCGGCGGGTGGGGGAAACCAAGGAAACCCACGTTGATACCCGGGTTGTGCTCGCCACCAATCTATCCATCGAAGAAGCGGTTGCACTGGGCAGAATCCGTTCGGATCTGTATTACAGAATGGCCGAATTTACCATAACCATCCCCCCCTTGAGAAAGCGACCTGAGGATATCCTGCCGCTGACGAGGCATTTCCTGAGCATCCGCGCAAATGACTCCCCCATAAAAAGGATCTCAGCCGAAGCCGCCGAAATCCTGATTTCCTACCCCTGGCCGGGTAACATCCGGGAGCTCAAATCGGCCGTTAACAAAGTTGACATCCTGACCGATTCCGAGATCATCACGAAGGACCATATACCACCCCATTTCGCGATGCAGAAATCCGTCCCGTCTCCATCCTCTAAAACCCTCGAGGATATCGAAAAGGAACACATCCTGCGCGTGCTTGCCGAGACTGACGGCAACCAAAGCCAGGCCGCCAATGTCCTGGGCATCAACCGTAAGACCCTTTATAAAAAAATAAAAAAATATAGAATATTTTCGTGAGGCCGAGCGGGCTGCCACCCTGTGGTGGTTTGTCCCTTTTCGCCCCACCCGTCGAATCGCAAAATAAGTAATGTAATTTCAGAAGCCTATCATCACTGCACCTGTAATCTTGTGAACTTTCGCCTCGCTTCGATCCGAAAGGCCGATCGGCGACAGTTGCCGGCCACAGAATCGACTGGCCTCTGCAGTATAGTCTATTTAACTGAAATATATAGACAAACCAGGTATTATACGGGTCCCGCCGAGGGTGAATCTTTCCTCCCACGTTAAGCGGCACACCGTTTGCAGGCTAAGTAGAGTTTCGCGGTGCCGGTTGTTTGCCAAGCCCTTGACTGACGGCCTTTTCTGGATGCCGCCAGTCGTCTCAGCAGCAATTTCGGTTTGCTGGTTCTCCACGATTCCAAAACAAGGTGATGAATTCTTCAGGAGCGGGTCACCGCATCGCAATCCGAACGGAAGGGAGGTGGCTGCAGGCAAAAACCTCTTCAGAGGCCGCCTACCAAATGGTTTTACGCCGGCATGGCAAACACAACTCGAGTGGAGCCGTTTGGTGGGAGCAACCTATCACACGATGTGCGTAGAAGGAGGTACTTTAGATGGTTGAACACAAGTATGACCCAACGAAGTGGAAAGAAATGAAGGGGCCCGTGGTAGGGGGGCGAGACACCTACCAATCTAAGAGCTGGAATCCCACCAAAAAAAAGTGGGGAACTTACACCGAGAAGGGTCCCGCCCCGGTTTGGTTCGCTGAAGCCAATGCCACCAACTGGACCGAATCGATGATCTGCAAGACAAAAGACCTCTTTTACGAAGCCAAGCTCAACGAGTGCTTCAAAAAGGGCGATGAAGTGGCCATCAAGATCCACTACGGTGAATACAACCGAACGGCGATCTTGCGCCCGGAATATATCGCCGCCATCGTCGAAGAAGTCCGTGCTTGCGGTGGCAATCCGTATGTGGTCAATGACACCACATTATCCTACCATACGTACAACAGCATGGCCATATCCCAGTACCAGATGGAAGGCGCCATCCGGCATGGGTACACCGATGCGACTTTCGGCTGCCCGGTGCTCATCGCCGACGGATATTCCGGTGAAGACGATTATCGGGTCGATATTCCCGAAGGCCTGATCATCAAGGAAACGTTTATCGGACGGGCCATCGCCGAGGCCGATGCCATGATCGTTCTCGCCCACGCCCGGGGTCATTCCATCACCATGTATGGCGGGATCCTGAAACAGCTGGGCATCGGCTGCCAGTCCAAACGGGGCAAATACATCACGCACCTGGCCCACTGGGGCGATCCGCATGATGCCATCGGCTGGCCCAAGTTCACCGACAAGTGTCCCGGCAAGGCCTGCAAGTTCCACAAGATGTGCGACGATTCCTGCCCGCGTAGCGCTCACAAAGTTGCCGAACATGGCAAAATCTGGTATCCCGAACGCTGCCGGTTATGTTACTCCTGTCAGGTGACCTGTCTTTTTTCAGGAATGACCGGCATTGGCTTTGAGGAAAATTACTTCCCCAATGCCATGATCGCGCATGCCGATGCCGCCCTGGGCGCGCTGAAGTGTTTTGACCGCGGCAAAGTCGGCTTTATCAACTGCGCCATCGACGTGGTTCCCGAGTGCGATTGCTTCCCCTGGGCCGGTCTGGCGATTGCCCCGGATGTGGGTATTTTCGCCGGCAAGGACCTGATCGCCGTCGAGGAGGCCACGCTGGATGCCATCGACAACGCACCGGTCAGCCCCGGTTCGGTGGCCGACGAGAAGGGCTGCAAGCCGGGTGACGACCGTTTCCGTATCGTCAACGGCTTTAGCCCGCGCATTACCCAGGCAGCCGGAGAAAAGATCGGCTTGGGTACCCGTAAGTACAAACTCGTCAACTATGAGCCACCGATGACACCCGAGCACATCGCCAAGTGGCAGATCCGCAAGGGTGGTGTAGCCAACCACAAACCCACAACCATACGGTTGCGGGAAGTGTTTAGGAAGCACGACCCGACCACCGAGGTCATGCCTTTCCGCCGGAATGACTACGAGAAGGAATGGGCCTTCAACGAGTGGAAGAAGTACGACCCGTTCAAAGGCAAGACGCCCGATTAAATATTGCAATGCACCCGGGAGGGTGGTTTCACCCTCCCGCAACTGCTTTACATTCCCGAGCCTCGACCGGAAGGCCGCACCATGAGCGACGTCATCTGGGTAGACACGGCATGCATGCACTTCGATAACTCCGTCAGGCACAAGCTGGCGCGGTTGATTGAATCTTCCGGGGCGACCGCGGACTTATCGGAAGGGATGCGGGTGGCCCTGAAGGTCAATACGGCCGAGGAAGGGTATGATTACGGTCTGCGCCCCGAATTTGTGCGAACCATCGCCGAGGCCGCCAATGCGGTCACGCAGACTCGCCCGGTGGTCTGTGACGGTTTGAAACTGATAGACTACTGGAAACAGACCCGCGGCAACAATTTCATGAAATTAACCAGCTCCCAAGGGTTTTCCAACGAAACCCTGGGCGGCCATTTCGTCATTAACGGCGGTTTCAGTGGCGACGAGGGCGATTTGTTTCCCTGCAACCTGTCCGATTCCGAACTGGGCGGGGTGGAAGTGGGCACGGCAGTTTGCCGCAGCGATGCCCTCTGGGTGCTCTCGCACGTCACCCTTCACCCCCTGGTGGGGCTGAACGGGGCTTTGATCAACGGCGGATTCGATTGTCTGGTCGGTCGCGCCCGCACCCGTTTGCTCAAATCCTTAAACCCTTACATCTTTAACGGACAAAAACCCCCCTTGCCGGACCTGCGTGCCTTCCAGCGCCGCGCCCTGGAAAGTCATCTGGGGGTCAAGGCGGCAGTGGAAGGCAAAATATTTTTCATCAACTACCTTTGGGACGTGACGCCGCAGCCGGAATTTTACCCCTTCAGCCAGAACCCGGTGGTTGCAAACAAAGGCTTTCTGGCCTCAAACGATCCGGTCGCCATCGATCGTGCCAGCCTGGACATCATCCAGGAAGAGGGATATGTAGACGTGGCAACGGTCAGCGGGGTAGACGTTATGGCCGTGCTTCAGGAAGCCGAACACATGGGGATCGGCAGCCAAAACTATCACCTCAGACGCCTGTCATAATCGGTATCGCCGCCAAGGAGGATTCAATGGAGGAAGTGACCCGCAAGGAATTCAAAGAAAAACAGCAGCACCAGCTGGCCAAGGAAGGCGCCATCGCCGAAGCCTTACAGTATGTCAAATACAAGATCGCCATCCTCTCTGGCAAGGGTGGTGTCGGTAAAACCGCCACCACGGTGAATCTGGCGGCGGCTTTGCAAAAGGCCGGACTGAAAGTGGGCGTTTTCGATGCCGACCTGCACGGTCCCAGCGTACCGAAAATGTTTGGAATTAAAAAAGAGGCCAAGCTCAACGGCGCCTTCTGGCTCGATCCGGTTGTGACCGAACACGGTATCAAGGCGCTTTCGGTAGCCTTGTTCTGGCCCGGTGACATGACGCCGGTGATGTGGCGCGGTCAGGCCAAGAGCCGCACCATCCGACAACTGCTGTCCTCCGCCAAATGGGGCGGTCTGGATTTCCTGCTGGTGGACCTTCCACCGGGAACGGGCGACGAACCGATTGCCATTCTCAAATCAATCCCCGACTTGGATGGTGCGATTATCGTCACCACCCCCCAGGAAGTGGCCACCCTGGTGTGCTCCAAAGCCGTCAACGCCGCACAGACACTGAGCGCTAAGGTTCTTGGGCTCATTGAAAATATGAGCATGTATGTCTGCGGTGGTTGCGGGGACACGGTCTATCTCTTCGGCAGAGACAAGGGTAAACAGCTGGCCCGGATGATGGAAATTCCTTTTTTGGGCTCGATACCGATCGACCCGCTGTTTTCCGAGGCCGCCGACAGCGGCGTGCCGGTGGTGAACCTTCACCCGGACAGCATCACCGCCAAGGCCTTTACCATGATCGCCGACACCCTGCGGACCCAGCTGCCGCCAAAGGAGGTGCCCGAAGCGCCGCCGGAGGAAAGCCGCCCGTGTCCCGGTGCCGGCCATCACCACCATGAGCACGGCGATGGCTGCAATCATCCGCACCATCACCACCGACATTGATCGGTGGTAAACACGTCAGACAAACCCAAATCAAAACCATGAACAAAGGAGAGCTTATCGTGAGTGAAGAAAAGACTGGAACCCAACTCGTTCGAGAAATGTGTCAAACATTTCGTGAAGTGGCTGAAACGACTCAATTTAATGCTGTAAAGGAAAAACTGGTTTCTCTTGCAGACGACCTCGAACCACTTGATAAAAAACTCTATTTCAAGACCCAGAAGGGTACTGAAGACATGGAGGAACTAACAAAAGAATTTGCAGATATGCAAAGCAAGGTGGCTGCATGCCAGGAAGCGGGCGCAGCCCAAGCGTTTTGTGTTCCATTTTACGACAAATTGGAAAAAATTATCAAACATGTCAAAACCATGAAGGTCCGGATGACCTGAGGAGACCTCGATGGAGCTCAATCAAGCCGACCAGGAAATGATAAAGGATATCACTCGCCTGGGCGTTCGTACCGCTGTGCTCCTTAGGGGCGTGATGCTGCAAAAAGTCGGCCGTGAAACCTTGGAATGGGGCCTGACGGAACTGGCGGCCGGTGATCTGATGGGCAAATATATCGAACGCCTGGTCGATCGACCGGATTGGGTGCACCTGCTCAACCTCTTGCACCTGACTTACAGCCTGGAAGGGCAACTTGATTTTCAGATTCGCGAGTACGGACTCGATTCGCTGAAAGATGACCTGCAGGAGATCAACTTCAGTCTCCAGCAGATCGGCGAGAAATTTGACCTGGAAGCGTTGCGCGAGACGGTCTGAAACAGTGCCATCGGTGCGGGCCGTTCCGCTACAGCACATTCAGCGGCCGGCCGACGCCAAGCGAGTGCCGTATCGTCGGACGTGGCGCCGCCTAAATGAGTGATGGAGATCCGCCATCTACGGCGAGGTAATCTGCGGGGACCATGATAATATTCCCCGCAAGCTTATGCACAGAAAGGAGAACGTGAATGAAACTGGAAGGCAAAGTGGCCATTGTTACCGGGGGAGCTCGGGGCAATGGTCTGGCCGCAGCACGCTGCATGGCCAAAGAGGGTGCCAATATTGCCATTGCCGATATCTGCGCCAATATGAAAACCATACCCTATGAGATGTCGACACCGGACACCATGACCAAAGCAGTCGCGGGCATCAAGGAACTGGGCCGCGACGCGATCGGTATCCAGTGCGACGTTCGTAAAGCCGCCGATGTTGAAGCCATGGTCAATAAGGTCGTCGAAAAATTTGGAAAAATCGACATCCTGGTGAACAACGCCGGCAATACCTCTATGGTGGCCATCGCGGAGATGGAGGAAGAGGTGTGGGATGAGGTCATCGACACCCACCTGAAAGGCATGTACCTGTGCTGCCACTATGTGCTGCCCCATATGATTGGCCAACACAGCGGGAAGGTGGTCAGTATCTCATCCGTGGGCGGTCAGCGCGGGTTCGGCATGGGCGGCCACTATTGTGCCGCGAAACACGGCATCATCGGGCTGAACAAATCCATCGCCATGGAAGTGGCCGATCACAATATCAACGCCAACGTGGTCTGTCCGGGTACCGTGTGGACCCCCATGATGAAAGGCATCGCCGAAAGCTTCGGCATGGATGATGAAGAGGGCAAGGAACAGTTTTTTGCCGGTCACATGCTGAAAGAACGCGAACTCACCTCCGATGATATCGGCAGGGCCGTGCTGTGGCTGTGCTCCGATGACTCGGCGAATATCACCGGCAACATGATTACCGTGGATCAGGGCTGGACGGCGCAGGCACCTTAATCATCGACTCAAGGTAACCCCGCGGCCGGGTTATGTTGCACCCAGTGACCCGTTTCATGATACGGATCCTCATTGCTTGGCAAACACCTTGTAACCAGTTCGTATTAAAGGAGTAACCGATTATGCAAATGAAAGACAAAGACGTCAAAGAGAATTTAGAGCAGAAAAAAGAGATAGATTCCACAGAAAAGCAGGCCATCGTCCCCCCCATCCTCGAAGAAATCACCATCGAGGAACTGGCCGTGGATGGGATTTGCGGGATCTACTAATCAAATAATAAGCTCGGAGAAACAGTGCATTTGGATTCGGTATACCGGCTGGCGGAGGGGGTTCAGGTTCGTAATGAGGTCTTTGGGCTTTTGTTTTACGATGTCAGGGGGCCCCGGCTCTACTTTGTGCCGTCAAAGAATATGATCACCGACGAGTTTTTCGAGGGCAAACAGCAGGTGGCGGACCTGTTGGACCGCCTCTGCGCGGAAATGCCGCGGCCCCGGGAATGGGTACACAATCAATTGGGGCAAATATTGGAAAAACTCGCACGAAAGGGACTCATCTGTGGGCAATCAATATGTTGAGATGGGCCTTTCCGCGCCCGTCAACGTCACTTGGGAAGTGACATACGCCTGTAATCTCTCCTGCATCCATTGTTTGTCGGATTCGGGAAAGAAGCGAGCCACGGAGCTGTCTACCGATGAATGCCGCCGCGTCATAGATGATCTGTCCGCTATGAAGGTCTTTCAGTTCAATATCGGCGGCGGCGAGCCGTTCATGCGGCCGGATTTTTTGGACCTCATGGATTACGCCCACGACAAGGGCATGGTCACCTGCATCAGTACCAACGGCACCTTGATCGACCGGGATATCGCACGAAGACTCGACCACCGACTGGTATACATCCAGGTCAGCTTAGATGGGGCCACCCCCGAATCCAATGACCCCATTCGGGGCAAGGGCAGTTTCCAAAAGGTGCTGCATGCCCTGGAATGTCTCAGGGAGAGGAACATCGAGGTCAGCATCAATACCGTGCTGACACGGTTGAGCTTTCCCGAACTGGACCGGATGACCTCGCTGGCGGCCGACTACGGCGCCAAGCTTCGGGTATCCCGGTTCAGGCCGTCGGGCAGGGGCAAGCGGTCTTGGTCGCAGCTCAATGTGTCGGCGGATCAAATGCTTGCTTTCTCCGACTGGCTAAGCCAACACCTGGGGGTATCCACCGGTGACTCCTTCTTTTCCGTCTCCACAGAAGAGCGCCGGTCCCTGGGGCTGAATATGTGCGGGGCATGCAAACTGACCTGTTGCATTTCTCCTGAGGGCGGCGTCTATCCTTGCGCCTTTCTCCAGGAAGCCGACTTTCGGGCCGGCGCTGTACCCGGAGAGTCGTTCGGCGATATCTGGCGTCATTCCCCCGTTTTTCAATCTTTCCGGGAGCTGGAGATCAAATCGTGCGAATCCTGCCATCGGTTTGATCTTTGCCACGGCGGATGCCCGGCCATTGCCTACCATACCCAGCGGAAGCTGGGCGTGGCGGACCCCGGGTGCCTGGAAAATTGTGTACGGGTTAAGATGCCGGCCACGGTGAATGCCTGATGAATGAGATACCTGATGAATGAGATAATAGATGCATGAGATGCCTCAAATTTCGGCGGTAAGCCGGGCCAAATATGAACGCCTGCAGACGATACTGCGGGAGATGGAACGAGTACTGGTGGCCTTTTCCGGCGGGGTGGACAGCACCCTGCTCCTGAAAGCCGCGGCGGACGTCCTGGGAGACCGGGTGCTGGCCGTAACGGCCCTGTCGGCGACCACGCCGGACCACGAGCGGCGGGATGCCGCCGAATTCGCCCGATCCATGGGCGTTCACCACTTGGAGATCGCCTCCCATGAACTGACGCTCCCGGCTTTTATCGAAAATCCGCCTGACAAGTGTTATATTTGCAAAAAAAGCCGTTTCGGGGAACTCGTGCGGCTGGCATCCGAAAAAGCGATTCCCTGGGTGGTGGACGGCGCAAACATAGAAGACGATGGCGACTATCGCCCGGGGAGCCGTGCCGCAAGGGAACTGGGGGTCCGCAGCCCGCTGCGGGAAGCTGGTATGACCAAACCGGAGATCCGTCATTTGTCCCGATTGCTGGGGCTTCCCACCTGGAACAAGCCCTCTTATGCGTGCCTGGCATCGCGGATTCCCTATGGGCAGTCGATTACGCCCGAAAAATTGAAACAGGTGGATGCGGGGGAAGCGTTCATCCGGGGACTGGGCCTTTCATGGCAGGTAAGAATCCGGCATGAGGAAGATACGGCCCGTATCGAAGTCGAATCCGAAGCCATTGCTCGTTTCATGGACAAAGACGTTCGCCAACAGATTGTATCCCGTCTCAGGGCGCTGGGATTTAGATTCGTTGCGCTGGATCTGGAAGGGTACACCACCGGAAGCTTGAATCGCGTTATTGACACGGAGACCGGCATACAAGAGAAAACACTGGGAGAAAGAGTTACCAATGGATAACCAATACCTTATGGAATTACTGAAACGGGTCCAAAGCGGGCAGACGGATCTGGACTCTGCCATGAGCCAGCTCAAAAAGCTTCCGTTCGAAAATCTTGGATACGCCAGAATCGACAATCACCGCTGTGTGCGCACGGGGGTGTCGGAGGTGATCTATTGTGAGGGCAAGACCATTGAACAGACCCAGGGCATCGTTCAACGGTTGGCGCGTCATCACGACAATATTCTGGCGACCCGGGCGAGCCGCGAGGTATATGAGGGCATCCGGGAAGTGATGGAGGATTG
>Ga0316192_10000292_pt1 | contig 35385 bp, 28 predicted proteins | sample MerIslwburrow_MG_FD_204931 | JGI IMG/M metagenome (GOLD analysis project Ga0316192, IMG submission 204931) | Coastal sediment microbial communities from Maine, United States - Merrow Island worm burrow | ecosystem: Environmental > Aquatic > Marine > Coastal > Sediment | place: USA: Maine...
CGAGCTGGGCCCCAAAGGCGTGCGCGTCAACGCAGTCTCGGCGGGACCGGTCCGAACTGTCGCTGCTCGCAGCATTCCGGGCTTCGTGAAGCTCTTCAAGCGCTTCGCGGAGGTGGCACCTCTGGGCCGCAACATCACCCATGAGGAGGTGGGCCATCTCGGCCTTTTCCTGCTGTCTCCGCTGTCGACGGGAATCACCGGTGAAGTAGTCTACGTTGACGCCGGCTTCCACACGATGGGCATGGAGCTGCCCAGCGAATAGCAAGACCCCACGTCCTCAATACCCCAAGACCTCAAGACTTCAAGTCATCTTTCTCTGCGCAGCGCTTCGTAGTGCTCGATGCGCTTCGCGAGGAGGTTCTTCTCCATGGCGAGACCCGCCTGGAGCACGAGCAGGTCCAGCTCTTCCAGCCATCCGCTGCTGGCTCGATCTGCCAGATGATCGCCGTAGAGGACCAGCAGGACCTGGTCGTTGACGGTCAGGGGCACGGCAACTGATTCGCCGTCGGCCGGTCCGCCGAGTGCCGAGAGGATCGCCAGGTTCCACTCGGTGTCGGGAAGGATCTCGAGAATCGGTTCTTTGCGCTCCGCCGCGTCGCTCAGAATCGAGGGCTGGTCCAGGGGAACCATCAATTGTCGCAAGCTCGCTTGCGCCTGGGTGTCGCTCAGGTCCATGCCGAATTGACCCATGACTCCGAAGCCATCCAGACGCACGACGAAGAAGACCCCGCGGCCGAATAGATCCTGGGCGAAACTGAGGATCTTCTGTGTGATCTCGCCGGTGAACTCGGGAGAACGGATCTCCCCCATGATGGATTTCAGGGAAGTGAGATCGCGACTCGCGGTGCCGCCATCGGTTCTCTCCGGCTCCGTTTCGTCCGGCTCCTCGAGCTCGACCTCCTCCAACTGAGCCGCGAGGTCGGAGAGAACACTGTCGGTCTGCAGGCCTTCCCGAATCAGAAAGTCCGCGGCGTCGACCTCTATCTCGCCATAGTCGGTCAGCTCGACCTGGTCGAACTTGAAGAAGCCGATCTTCCAGCTCATGAATTCGAGGATGACTTTCTCGGTTTGCCGGTGGACGATCCGTTCGAGAGTCTCTTCGTCGACCGCGTCCATTTCGCGGAGGATGGTGCCGAGGCGCTGCTCCTGTTGAGACAGGTGCTGGAGCTCCAGGGCCATGGTGAGCTGCGCCTTGTCGATGAACTGCTCACAGAGCAGGAGGTTGCCCAGCGTTTGCCGAGCCGAACTGGAGGCGGCGTAGACGATCATCCCCTCACGAAAGACGATGATCCCCTCGCGATCGCGTCGCGTCAGCTTGAGTTTGCCGGTTTTCTGAGCGTCGGCAATGGCCTGTAACAGCTCGGGCAGCTCGACTTCATCCAGCTTTCCGACAAGGCTCATGTCTTCTCCGACTCATAGAAATCCTACACACCGTCGAGCGGCTCGAGTCCCGCCCCCGGCTCGTTTGCAGCATACCACCCGAGATCGGAGCGTTCCGTGAAGTCGATCACTCGAGGCATTGAGGCAGTCAGGCAATGAGGCATCGAGGGCTTAGGGGTCTAGGGGCTCAAGGGCATAGGGGGCGACTCCCTGACAGGAATCTTGACGCAGCTTGTAGAGCTTAGTGCCGAAGGCGGCTCGAGGATACCTGCGAGGTCTTTGAGATTGTACCTCAGAGCCCTTATGCCCCTACGCCCCTATTGCCCTAGGCCCCGTTCCCTCACTGCCCCATAGACCGCTCGGCGAATTCGCCGAGCGCCTCAACCCCCAAGCCCTCAGAGATCGTCCGGAAGGAACGCCCGGACGCCTCAACCCCAGGGCGGGTGGTCGGGGCGGTCATCGAAAGTCATGGCTGGGGGCTGCGGCAAGGTCCGGGAGACGCCAGAGCTTGTCGGCCTTGATGGAAAGAGTGCCGTCTCGTTTTTGCAATACCCCCTCTACTACCAGGCCGGGAGAGCGAACGATGAGCTGACGCTGCTCTTGGAGCAGGTCGGGCATGACGATGGCCTGGGACATGCCGCTTTCGTCCTCGAGCGTGAGGAACAGAATGCCCTTGGCTGTTCCAGGCCTCTGGCGTACGGTGACCGCCCCTGCGGTACGAACGCGTTTGCCGTTGGGAACGCGGTGGAGATCGGAGGCCAGGGTGACTCCCTGACGGTCCAGGCTCGAACGCAGGTGCTTCAGGGGGTGTGGCCCGGTGGTCATCCCGGTGCCGGCGTAGTCGGAGAGGGTTTCGTCGTAGGGGGACATCTCCGGGAGAGGAGAGGCTCTGCCTTCCTCCTCCCGACCTGGGTCCTGGGTCCTAGAGATCGGCCGATTCTCATGTAGGGGAGGGGCTTGCCCCCTCCCACGGGCGGCCGCAAGGGCCGCCCCTACATCCATTTGAGGGAGCTCGAGGTCTTCTTGCTCGAAGAGAGGGCCGGCGGGACGGGCTGCGCGGGCCACCTGCCAGAGAGCAGCGCGTCGGGTCGAGCCCAGCGAGGCGAGAGCTCCGATCTCTGCCAGAACGTCCAGCTCCTCGCGACGCAGCCGACAGCGGCGCACCAGATCATCGGCGCTGGAGAAAGCTCTACGCTCTCGGGCCCACTCGATGGCTTCGCCAGCCTCCTTGCGCAGACCCTTGACGAAACGCAACCCGAGTCGGGCAGCACCGACAGGTCTCAAGGTCTTGAGGTCTTGAGGACTTGTGGTCTTGTTTTGGGCAATAGCTTCAGGACCCCAGGACCCCAGGACCCCAGGACCTTCTTCCCATCGACACCGCCACCCCGAATGGTTCACGTCGATGGGGCGGACTTCGACTCCGTGGCGTTGCGCGTCCTTGATCAGGGTGGCGGGGTAATAGAACCCCATGGGCCAGGCATTGAGCAGTGCGATCAGGAAGGCGGTCGGGTGGTGGGCCTTGAGGTAGGCACTGGCGTAGGCGATCAGGGCGAAGCTGGCGGCGTGGGACTCGGGGAAGCCGTAGAGCGCGAAGGAGGTGATGGCGTGGACGACCTGTTCCTGAGCTTCGCCTACGATGCCCTTGTCGGTCATACCCCGGCGCAGCTTGTCCTCCAGGTTCTGCATCCGCTCGGCGGAGCGTTTGAACCCCATGGCTCGGCGCAGCTCCTCGGCCTCGCCGCCACTGAAGCCGGCGGCCACCATGGCGACCCGCAGAATCTGCTCCTGGAAGAGCAGCACTCCCAGGGTACGCTCCAGGATCGGCTTCAGGCTGGGGTGGGGGTAGGTCACCGTCTGGCGCCCCATCCGGCGTTCGAAATAGGGGTGCACCATGCCGCCGACGATGGGTCCGGGTCGGATGATCGCGACCTGGATCACCAGGTCGTAGAAGCGGGTAGGAGCATTGCGGGGCAGCGAGGCCATCTGGGCCCGGCTCTCCACCTGGAACACGCCGACCGTGTCAGCCCTGCGCAGCATCTCGAAGGTATCGGGGTCGTCGGGCGGCAGGTGGGCGAGGTCGATCGCGACTTTCTCGTGCTGGCGGATGAGCGGGATCGCCTCCTCCAGCGCCTGTAGCATCCCGAGGCCCAGCAGGTCCACTTTGATGATCCCCAAGTCGGCGCAGTCGTCTTTGTCCCATTGCACCACAACCCGGTTCTCCATGGCGGCGGGCTCCAGGGGCACCACCTCGTCGAGCCGCCCAGCGGCCATCACCATGCCCCCCGAATGTTGACCGAGGTGCCGTGGCAGGTTCTGGATCTTGCGCCACATCTCGGCGAAGAGCCGTATGCGTGACTCCTCGGGATCGAAGCCGGCGGACGAAAGCTCGACGGAGAGCGACTTGGGGTCGCCCCGGCTGGTGTCGTATCGCCAGGTCCCGAGCTGCTTGGCGAGGCGATTCACCTGCTCCGTGGAGTAGCCCAGGGACTTGGCCACCTCCCGCGCCGCCGAGCGGTCTCGGTAGGTGATGACGTTGGCGGTCATGGCGGCACCGTGAGGTCCATAGCGTTTGTAGACGTACTGAATCACTTTCTCCCGCTGATCCCCGGAGGGCAGATCGAGATCGATGTCGGGCCATTCACCCCGCTCCTCGGACAAGAAGCGCTCGAACAGCAACTCCATCTTCACCGGGTCGACGGCGGTGATCGACAGGGCATAGCAGACGGCGCTGTTGGCGGCCGAGCCCCGCCCTTGAGCGAGAATTCCCTCCCGTTTGCAGAACTGCACGATGTCCCAGACGATGAGGAAGTAGCCAGCCAGATCGAGCCTGTCGATCATGGCCAACTCCTTTTCGATCTGCTCCTGGCTGCGGCCGGTGAGTGGACGAAAGCGACTCCGGGCACTGTTCCAGGTGATGTGCCGCAGGTAGGACATGGAGGTCTCGCCCGGTGGCACCGGGTAGTCGGGAAAGCGATAGCCGAGATCGGCCAGGGTGAAGTCGAGCTGCTGAGCCAGCTCGTAGCTGCCGATGAGGGCCTCTGGATGATCGGCGAATAGCTGAGTCATCTCCGCTGCGCCTTTCAGGTGTCGCTCCCGGTTGGCGGCGAGCCGTTGTCCGGCGGCATCGAGATGGGTGTGGTGGCGTATACAGGTGAGGATGTCGTGCAGTCTCTTGTCTCCGTCTCGGGCATAGCGCACGCCGTTGGTGGCCACCAGGGGTAGGTCGAGACGTCGTGCCAGGTCGACGAGTGCCTGGTTTCGATGCTCCTCGTGCCGCAGTCGGTGTCGTTGGAGCTCGACGTAGACGCGGCCCTCGAAAAGATGAGACAGGCGCTGGAGCACGCGCCTGGCAGGGTCGGCGCCACCGGTTTCCAAGGTATGTGCCAGCAGCTCTCCGTCTCCGCCGGTAAGGCAGTGGAGCCCCGCGCTGTGCTGTTCGAGATCCTGCCAATCGACCCGCGCCTCACCCTTGGGTCGTCCTCGGGCCGCATGGGTCAGCAATCGGCAAAGGTTGCGGTAGCCAACGCGACTGCCGACGAGAAGGGAGAGACGGATCTCAGGGGAAGGTCTTGAGGTCTTGAGGTCTTGGGGTCTTGAGGTCTTGAGGTCTTGAGGTCTTGGGGTTTTGGTCGGTGGAGGAGTGTCAGGACCCCAGGACCCCAGGACCCCAGGACCTGGTGGAGTGGGGGTGAAACCCACCACCACTTCGGCGCCGACGATGGCCTTGATTCCTGCTTGACGGGCTGCCTGGTAGAAGCGGGGTGCACCGTAGACACCGTTGCGGTCCAGCAGAGCGATGGCGCCGAGATCCAGATCGCAGGCCCTCTGGATCAGATCTTCGGGTAGCGAAGCACCATCCAGGAAAGAGAAGGCGGAGGCGGCGTGAAGCTCGACGTAGGGGGGTGGCGTGCTCGAGTCTTGGGCGATGGATCGACTGTCATGTAGGGGAGGGGCTTGTCCCCTCCCGCGGGCGGCCGCAAGGGCCGCCCCTACATCCGATTGAGGGCTTGAGGTCTTGAGGTCTTGTGGTCGTGAGGTCTTGTCTGGGATTGGGGTTTCAGGGCCCCAGGACCCCAGGACCCCAGGACCGGGTGGGGGAGTGGGGGTGTAGTTCCTCTGTCGCAGCTTCTCCTTGCGGGCTCCTGGGGAGAGGTAGTTGGGTGTCTGCTGGTTTGCCAGGCTCGTGAAATCGATGGTAGGAGCCGTGGTTTGCCGGGCCTTCTTCGGGTCCCGGGTCTCGGTCGGTCCGGCAGGGGGCTTGTCAGTCATAGATACCGTCGGCGTACCACTCACCGGTGGAGCGCTGGTAGAAGATCCGAAAGATGCCTCCATTGACGAGCTCGATATCCCAGTAGTCACGCTCCACGGGCTTTTCCGACCACCATTCCTCCTCCATTGCCCATGGCCCCGAGGCCACCTTCACGCGCCCCTGGATGTGGGGCCTCTTGGCCGAGCCCTCGCTGATGATGGAGAGGATCTCCCGAGGCGAGGCGAGATGGGAGATCACCTCGAGGGGTACCGGCGGTCGCAATGTGCGTATGGCGAGCAGGCCCCGCCCTGCCTGCCGTTCAGGGCGCACGTCGGGTGGAGGAGGGGGTGCGTACTCCACGAGAGCAGAGCGTTCGGGCCGGTGGCCGTTCACCGTGCGGGGTGAGCCGACGCGTTCGGGTCCGAGCAGAGCGAAGAGCCGCGCCAGAGTCGTGGCCAGCTTGTCGGGCGATAGGGCGGGAGGGCCGAAGAGAGAGAGCTGGGCTTCTCGTGGTCGATCGGGGTGGGCGACGATCGTGAAACCGGTGACTGGCGCAGCGGGTGACTCTGCCTCCAAATCGAGGCGGATCAGCGTCAGCAGGGTCTTGGCCTCTCGGGTAGGGGCCGGTAGCTGGATGGTGCGCTGGTGATGGCCATCGGGCTCGAGGCGCAGCGAGGTTGCGAGGCGTGCACAGGCCAACCCTCGGCTCTCGAGGCGTTGGCAGAGACGCTTCAAGGCCGCGCCGGCAACGAAGAGAAAGGGCTCCAGATTGATCAGTGGCCACTCGAACTCCATACCCTCGGCGAAGTGGGGAGGGGGTTGATAGGGGACGAGAGGGCGAGAGTCCAACCCACGGGCCTTCTCATGCAGCTCGCGGCCTGTCTCACCGAGGCGGCTGGCGACTTCGTTCTTGGGCAGCCGGGCGAAGTCACCGACAGAGCGGATTCCCCAGCGCTCGAGGGTCTCCAGGATTTCGACCTCGGCCGCCAGACTTCGCAGGGGCAGGGGGGCCAGAAAATTCGCTTCTTCGCCTGCGGGCACCAAGTTGGGCGAGGCCGGGAGCTCTGCTGCCACCCGCGCCGCCAATTTGCTCGAGGCGATGCCGACCCAGGTGGTCAAGCCGGCCTTGTCGGTTGTCACTGTCAGGGCATGGCCGAGGTCCTGCTCGGGGGAATCTCCAGGGAAATGGCGATCGAGGCCGTCCAGCTCCAGATAGGCAACACCTTCTCCGGCATCCTCGACCCGGGGAGAGAAGCTCTCGGCGATCTCCAGCAGGGTTTCCTGCGTTGCCTTTTCACAGGACATGTCGCGAGCTCGAACGGTGAGATTGGGTAGCAGGGCCCGAGCCTGAGGTAGGGACATCCCAGGGCGAATGCCGACCTGGCGAGCCCTGCGAGCGGCAGCGACGACCCGGGCAGCGTTGCTGTTGCCCTGGAAGATGGCCACGGCCTCTCCTCGCAGCTCGGGTTCACTGCGCAGACGGGCGGCGAGAGGAAACAGGGGGGTGAAGAGGCAGGCGATTCGGGGCATGGGCCTTCAGGATCTCGATCTGTTCCCGATGGATGCCGTTGTGGTGCCGTAGATCAGAGCGGCAGGTGGCTGCAGGCGGAGGGCCTCGGTGCGGTTGCCCTGTTGTCGACGCATCTTCTGCAGGGTGAGGTGGGAAGAGAGCCCAACCAAAAGGCGCGGCCCCGGGGCGCTCCCGGACCACAGTGCACGACCATGGTCGGCTTTCACCACACCGGCCGCTGCCGTGCCGCTTACCCGGTAGGGGCTCGAGACGAGGAGCGCCGCCTGATGGCTCTGCGCCGCCTTTGCCAATCGCAGCCAGGAGGCCTCCACGCCTCGTCCCCCGGGAACAGGCGGGTTGCCCAGATCGATGACGACGAGTGGAAAGCCGCCGGCAAGCAGCACCTCGGCGCTGATCAGGGTCTGCTTCAGATGCCCGGGGCGAGCCCAAAGCAGTCGCTCGAGATCGACTCCGGCAGCCACTGCCAGCTGGGGATCGAAGGCGTCTCCCAGGTCTATAAACGCCGCCGCCTCTCCAGCGCTGGTGGCAGTGGCAAGCGATGAGAGTATGGTGGAGAAGCGACCGCTGGATCTGCGCCCGATGAGCTCTACGAGCTGCCCTTGCGGCAGCCCGCCGACGAGCAACTGGTCGAGGGCCGTGGCAGTAGGAAAGGTTGAGGGAAGGGGGGCCGTCGCGCGTTGTTGCATCCATTCGCGGCCGCTGTTGAGGTGGCTTCGCAGGTGGTGGGGAAGCCTCGAGCGGAAGGTGCCGATCGTCGCAGGGGGTCGGCTGGTGGTGGTCTCTGGTGCTTCGAAGGCTCTCTGGGGTGCAGTTGCCAGGGCTTGCGACGATGCCATGCTTCATTCCGTTTCCGGCTCGGAGAGCCGTGGGAGCGGGTGTTTCACCAGGTAAATATGTTAGGCGTAAACAAGGCGTAAGTCAAGGCGAAAAGACACTCGCCCTGCATGAATCATGCGGCTAGAACTTGTTAGACTTTCTGTCAGTCGAAACGATCTTGTCCTGGCAATCAGGAGGCTTTGAGCATGCGCTCGACCGTTGGGCAAGTTCCCCGTAGGACTTCTAGAATCCCTGTCTGTCTTGTGTCCCTGCTGGCGATCCTGGACGGGCTGGCTGTCGCCCCGTCGGTGACCGCCGCCTCCCAGACCGAAGGAGCCGTCGAAATGACTCTGATGCTGACGTCCACGAGTTTTGAAAACGGTGCTGGGATTCCCCGGCGTCACACCTGTGAAGGCGAGGATCTCTCTCCGCCGCTTGCATGGTCAGGAGCTCCCGAGGGAACTGTGGGCCTGGCCCTCATCGTTGAGGATCCGGACGCACCCGACCCTGCCGCGCCGAAGATGACCTGGGTTCATTGGGTGGTGTACAACTTGCCGACCGCTGCTGGCAGTCTCGCGGAAGGCATCGCCTTCGAAGATCTGCCAGCAGGGACCGGAGTGGGACTGAACGACTGGCAGCGGACCGAGTACGGAGGACCTTGTCCTCCCATTGGCCGCCACCGTTACTTCTTCAAGCTCTACGCCCTCGATACCCGACTACCGGACGGATGGCAACCGACCAAAGCACAACTGGAGACAGCCATCCAAGGGCACGTCCTGGCCCAGGCAGAGTTGATGGGTACCTACAAGAAAGAGCGCTGAGCGATCCAGGAAAAGGCGACTACCTGCCGCCCTCTTCTTCCTGGAGCTTCTCGCCGGCTTCCTCGAGCTTCTCGCCGGCCTCTTCCATCACCTCGCCCGTGGCATCTTTGGCATCGTCGGCCATCTCACCCGCGGCGTCGGCGGCGTCACCGGCCATATCCTTGGCCCCTTCTACCGCTTCACCTGCCGCATCCTTGGCATCTTCAGCCATTTCGCCGGCAGTGTCCTTGACCTCCTCCGCGCTCTCCTTCACGGCGTCGGCGGCAGACTTGGCTGCATCGCCGGCGGATTCCTGAGCCTTCTTGCCACAGGCTGTGGCGGAGAGCATGAGGACTCCGATTGCGGCCACAACGACCAATACCGAAATGATTTTCTTCATTCTCCAACTCCTCCCTTTTCCCTGGTTGACTTCAACGAATACAGTTCAACACGCCCGGTCAGTGCCTCTGTGCCGAGATTGTGTCGCTGTCGAGTTGAATCCTAGCGGTTTGAGGCTGGAAGTCAAATGCTGCTGGCACCCCAGAGTGAAATCGTGAGATTCGGCTTCAGGCTTGCCCAGGGTGATCGATCCCGGTCGTCGCTATAATCGCTGCGCTATATAGGAGGTTTGACCCATCAGACTTGGGAGGAACTCATGGAGAGGCCGATCCACCGTGTGGTCGATTTGATCGATCAGAGAAGTCAACAGATCTACAACATGGAGCTCGAAGAGGCGCGTGGGCTTCTGCTGCGTGACGACGCAACTTCGTTGACGCAGTTACTCGGATCGTTTGCGCTGACGGCGCGAGAGGGTGAAGTGATCCGAATGGCGAGGAGCCTCGACCGGCCCATGCGTTACTTCCTGGCCAAACAGGAGAGTGGTCCTCTGCTGGTCGTCGCCGACCGCATCGACGAGATTCAGGAGTTTCTCGAGACGCAAGGGTATGGCGATCAGTTTCACCCGAGCTATACGCGCATGGTCCCGGCGCATCACGTGACCTCGATTCGGCTGATCGGCTGTCCCGATCCGAATCCGATCTACCAGAGGTTTCTGGAGCCTTCGGCCGAGAGCTTGCAGGCGGATCTCGACCTCATCGGAGAGCGCTATGTCGCTGCGCTCTGGCAGGCACTCGATTCCTGGCTGCAGGTCGTGCCTCCTCGCGAGCCCATCGGTGTGCTCTTCTCTGGAGGTCTCGACAGCGGCTCGGTACTTTTGTGCCTGTACAAATTGCTTCTCGAGCGCGGCCAGAGCCCGTCTCGATTGAAGGCATTCACGTTGGCGGTGGACGGCCTCGGCTCGGATGCGGCGCAGGCTCGCGAGTTTATGCGGCAGTTGGATCTGGAGGTGCTCGGCGAGCGAGTGGAGGTCGACTCCGACAGCCTCGATCCGTTCCAGGCAGTCGACGTCATCGAAGACTACAAACCCCTGGATGTGGAGTGCGCCACCGTCAACCTGGCGCTGGTCCGGGAGCTCCGCCGCCTCTATCCCGAATGGCTCTATCTGGTGGACGGCGACGGGGGCGATGAGAACCTCAAGGACTATCCGATCGAAGAGAATCCGGAGCTGACCATCCGCAGCGTGGTCAACAATCCACTGTTGTATCAAGAAGGCTGGGGAGTCGATCGGATCAAGCACTCCCTGACCTATAGCGGTGGACAGAGTCGCGGCTGCGTAAGGTTGCACGCGCCGCTGCGAAAGTACGGTTTTCTCGGCTTCAGCCCCTTTACCCATCCCAGCCTGGTGATGCTGGCCACCGCCATACCCTTCGATGAGCTGACCAAAGGCTCGATCGAGAGGCTGTACGCCTTGAAGGGAGAGATCCTGAAGCGCGGCGTCAAGGCCGTCACGGGAATGGAGCTGCCGGTATTTCCGAAGCGGAGGTTTCAAGAAGGTGCCGGCCCCAAATCGGTACTGGCCAAACGGTTTCCGACGGATCCCGAGGCCTATCGGAACCACTATCTGGATCTATACCGGCACGGCCGCAGGTGACCCGAAGCTTGGAAGATCGGCGGATACGGCAGTTGCGTCCAGCCAAGAGTCCGCTGGACGCCTGGCGCCCGATCGGTGTTCATTGGGAGGAAGAGCGCAGCGCAGAGGGCGAGCTCGTTCCGTGCCTGACGATCTTCCTGACCGGCCAGGAGTGCCCGTTCACTTGTGTGTTCTGCGATCTCTGGCAGTACACGCTGGATGGTCCGACGCCTCCAGGAGCTTTACCCGCGCAGATCGAGCGGGCGCTCGAAGAGTTTGGAGAGACTTCCGACGGGACCACCGTCAAGCTCTACAATGCCAGCAATTTCTTCGATGACAAGGCAGTTCCCTTCGCCGATTGGCCTGCCATCGCCGACCTTCTGAGGCCCTTCTCACGGGTTGTTGTCGAGTGCCATCCCCGACTGGTGAGCAGCCGCTGCGCGGATTTCTCCAGACATCTCGAAGGTCGTCTGGAAGTGGCCATGGGCCTGGAGACCATCCACCCGGTCGCGCTGACCAGGCTCAACAAGAAACTGACCCTGGACTCGTTCGACCGCGCAGCTTCCATCCTGCAGGCAGCAGGAATTGGCATCCGGTCTTTCGTGCTGGTGGGGGCTCCTTTCGTTCCAGAGGCCGAAGCAGTCGACTGGGCAGTCCAGTCCGTGGACTACGCGCTACAACGTGGCTCGAAGGTGGTTAGCCTCATTCCGGTCAGGAGCGGCAACGGAGAGATGCAGAGACTGGCTGGAATCGGAGTCTTGTGCCCGCCGACCGTCAGGCAGCTCGAGGAAGCTCTTGATGGAGCGCTCCGCCTGAATCGAGGAGTTGTCCTGGCCGACCTGTGGGATGCCGAAGGCCTCGCAGGATGCTCCGAGTGCAGGATAGCCAGGATCGAGCGAATGGATCTTCTCAACCGAAGCGGCGGCGACCAGCCTCCGGTCACCTGCCAGGTGTGTGAAGAGGTCGACCAGCCGGACGAGCGTTGATGGCCTAGTCCGGTCACTCTTCAGTCGGTGTCCGAGATGGCCTCTTGTAGAGCGTAGCTCTCCACGGGATCGCAGGTGCAAATCAGGTTGCGGTCTCCCCAGACATTGTCGATGCGTCCCACCGGCGGCCAGAACTTCCTTTCCTTGACCCAGTCGGCAGGATACGCGGCAGTCTCTCGACTGTAGCCGTGAGGCCAGCTGTCGGACGTCACGAAACCTGCAGTATGAGGTGCGTTGCGCAGCAGGTTGTCTTCCCGGTCGCCACGCCCCTCTTCCAGTTCCCGGATTTCAGCCCGGATCGCGATAAGTGCGTCACACAGCCTGTCGAGCTCGGCTTTGGACTCGCTCTCGGTCGGCTCGACCATCATCGTTCCCGCCACCGGCCAGGACATGGTCGGGGCATGGAAACCGTAGTCCATGAGTCGCTTGGCGACATCGTCCACCGTGATGCCCGCGGACTCCTTGAACTGCCTGAAATCGATGATGAACTCGTGAGCGACGAAGCCCCGCATTCCTGTGTAGACCACCGGATAGTGCTCGATGAGCCTCTTGGCCATGTAGTTGGCGTTCAGAATCGCCACTTGACTGGCCCTTTTCAGACCGTCGGGACCCATCATCGCGATGTACATCCAGGAGATGGGCAGGACGCCGGGGCTGCCGAAGGGAGCCGCCGAAACCGGCCCGATGGCTTTCTCACCCCCGGTTGCCACGACCGGATGGCCGGGTAGGAAGGGCTTCAGGTGCTCGGCGACACAGATGGGACCCACACCGGGACCACCGCCCCCGTGTGGAATGGCGAAGGTCTTGTGGAGATTCAGATGGCAGACGTCGGCACCGATATCGGAGAGGTGACAGAGGCCGACCTGGGCGTTCATATTGGCACCATCCAGATAGACCAGTCCCCCGTTCTCATGCACGATGTCGCTAACCTCCCGTACATGTTCTTCGAATACGCCGTGGGTCGAGGGGTAGGTGATCATCGCCGCGGCCAGCTTGTCTTTGTGGGCCTCAGCCTTGGAGCGCAAGTCGTCGAGATCGAAATCACCCCGCTCATCGGAGGCAACCGGTACGACCTTGTATCCCGCCATAACCGAGCTCGCCGGGTTCGTGCCGTGGGCGGATGTCGGAATCAGGCAGACATCTCTCGCCACATCGCCGCGGTCCTGGTGGTAGGCGCGAATCACCATGAGGCCGGTGAACTCGCCTTGCGAGCCGGCGTTGGGTTGCAGGGATGCGGCGCTGAAACCGGTGATCTCGGCCAGCCAACCCTCCAGCTGCTCGAACAGCTTGTAGTACCCCTCGGCTTGCTCGGGCGGAGCGAATGGGTGAAGGCCGGCAAACTCGGGCCAGGTGACAGGCATCATCTCGGCCGTGGCGTTGAGCTTCATCGTGCAGGAGCCAAGAGAAATCATGGAATGGGCGAGGGATAGATCCCGTTCCTGCAGCTGCTGCATGTAACGCAGCATTCCGTGCTCCGAGTGGTAGCGCTTGAATACGGCTTGCGTGAGGTACTCGGTCTGGCGGGCGAAAACAGCTGGATAGTCGCCTTCGGCATCCGCCATGAGGTCCTCGATGGTGAAGGGCAGCTTGTGTCCCTGTGAAAACACTGTCAACAGCTGCTCGAGATCCTTGCGTGTGACGGTCTCGTCCAGGGAGATACCTATGCTGCCGTCCGGGTAGTGCCGCAGATTGAGACAACGGCTTCGAGCGGTTGTCAGGATCGGCCCGTCCTCACCGGGAGCGAGCTTCACTTTAAGGGTGTCGAAGTAGAGGCCGTCACCGATATCGAAGCCGAGGCGCTTCAAGCCCGCAGCCAGCACGCGGGTGAGGCGATGAACCCGCTCGCCGATACGGCGCAGCCCTCGTGGTCCGTAGTACACCGCGTACATGGAGGCCATTACCGCAAGAAGAACCTGAGCGGTGCAGATGTTGCTCGTCGCCTTCTCACGGCGTATGTGCTGTTCGCGCGTCTGTCGGGCGAGGCGAAAAGCGGGGTTGCCGTTTGCATCCTTCGACAGACCTACGATTCGCCCGGGCAGCTGGCGCTCCAGTGACTGGGTTGTGGAAAGGAAAGCCGCATGCGGGCCGCCAAAGCCCATCGGCACACCGAGCCTCTGACTCGAGCCCACCGCGATGTCGGCACCGAATTCCCCTGGGGGCTTCAGCAGGGTCAGCGCCAGCAGGTCGGTGGCCACGATGAGATAAGCGCCGGCCGCATGGAGGAGCTCGGCTGTCTTCGAGTAGTCCTCGATCCGACCTTCGGTGGTGGGATATTGGAGCAGTGCCGCGAAGAGATCCATCCCCTCCGCGTCGATGCTGTCTGGCGGGCCGACATGCACCTCGACTCCGAGCGGATTGCAGCGGGTTTCGATGACCGCGATGGTCTGGGGGTGACAGTCTTCGGCGATGAAGAAGCCCTTCTTCTTTCCCCGTGTAGCCGCGAGCGTCATGCTCATGGCCTCCGCCCCTGCCGTCGCTTCATCGAGCAACGAGGCGTTGGCCAGCGGCAGACCGGTGAGGTCGGCGACCATGCTCTGGAAGTTCATCAGAGCCTCCAGGCGTCCCTGAGCGATCTCCGCCTGGTAGGGCGTGTACTGGGTGTACCAGCCAGGGTTCTCCAGGATGTTGCGTTGAATCACCGGCGGAGTGAAACAGTTGTAGTAGCCCATGCCGATGAAGGAGCGGCATACCTGATTGCGATGGGCGATCTCTCTCAAGTCCGAGAGCGCCTCGTGCTCGCTCCTGGCCGGCGGCAGGTCGAGAGGCTTCCGCAGTCGAGTCGGCTCTGGTATCACCGCTCGAACCAGGTCATCGAGGGATTCGAATCCCAGGCTGTCGAGCATCTCTGGAATTGCCGCCCGACTGGGTCCCAGGTGACGATCCTCGAACCGATCGATTGGCGCAAAAGGGTCTCGTGTGGTCATGGACATCTCCCTGTCAGAGGTGACGAACGAAACGCCGGGCGGCGTGTGTCTTGTCCGTGATTGTGCGGCCGGTTGTGCTCCTCTGGACCAGCCCACCGGGCCAGGCACAAGATGAGATTGTAGCAGGACGGAGTTCGATCCGGGACGCCGCTAGGGCCGCGGCTTTCGGCAGTAGGAAAGCCCTTCACCCGATCATCAGGTGAGGGGCTCCTGTCGGCAGGTCGTCACGGTTCGCTCGGCAGGCTGGCGCCGATTCGCGGCCTGCCGAGCGCTGGCCTGGATCAACCGGGAGGGATCACAACTCCTCGATATGAATGCTGCCGTTGGTCGTTCGAAGCTCGATCGAGCCACCGCCCCCGTTGAGCTCGCCCTCGAGGCGGTTGCGACTGAAGGTACCCTCCACCGTGATCGGGAAATCGGTCTTGATCGATCCATTGGTGGTGCGGGCCGTCAGATTGGCCTGGGTCTCAGCTGGGATGGAGAGTGTAATTCCACCGTTCGTCGTGCGAAAGACCATGTCCTCGCCCATGGCGATCTCGCTCAGCTCGGCGTTGATCGAGCCGTTCGTGGTCCGCACATTGAGTCGACCGCCCGATTCGGCTACCGAGACATTGCCGTTGGTGGTGCCGAGCTCCAGGTTGCCGCTGATGTTCCCGATCGTCACGTTGCCGTTCACCGTGCTGACGTCGAGGTCGGCGGAGGCAGGAATCTTGATCTCGTAGCGCACGCTGGATGAGGAACCGCTCGAGAACCATCGGCCCTTGTTGCTGGGGAATCCGGTGTCGACTCGAATGCGGCCTGAGGAAGGCTCGACTTCGATCTGCAGATCCTGCATCAAGGCTTCGGCCTTCTCGCTGCTGCTGGATTTGACCTTCTTGGTAGCCAGGATGTGGATCTCCTGGCGGTCCCAGGCCTCGATGTATACATTGCCGTTCGTGTTGTCGAGCTCCAGAAGATCGCCAGGAGCGAAGGCGAAGGTCTGATCGAAGGTCTCTTCGAGTGTCGTGGCGGTTAGGGCTCCCGCCAGCAGAAGGCCGGCAGCCAGGGCCCAAACGATGGGCAATCGTGTGTTCAGGTTCATCCTTTCGGTCCTCCTCGTCTTGTTTGCCAAGGGAAGGCTATGGGTAGAGGCATCTCAATCCGAAAATTCTCGCTTTCAGGAACTTAGACGCTTTCCTCGAGTTGGGGGTTTAGTCGATCCATCTGGCCCGCATGCGATCCCCCCTTTTTCCAATACGAGCTGGCTCCGGGGGAGTTTCGCTGACTTGGTAATAGGAAGCGGCGTCGGACCTGAAGCGGAAAAGACACCCCTGGCCCTGTGCTATCGTGAAAGTTGATGGATCGCTCCGGATCCCGATCGAATGCCCGAAAAAGAAACCAAACGCGTTTACAAGATCATCTTCCACAACCAGGGGGAGGTGTTTGAGATCTACGCCAAGAACGTGGGCCAGGGCCACCTCTACGGATTCGTGGAAGTCGAAGAGATCCTCTACGGAGAGCGCTCCCAGGTCGTGGTGGATCCTTCCGAGGAGCGGATGAAGAGCGAGTTTCGAGGCGTCAAACGGATCTTCTTGCCCATGCACGCCGTCATACGAATCGACGAGGTGGAAAAGCAAGGCGTTCCACGCATCACTCGGCAGGAGGGTGACGGGAACGTTTCGGATTTCCCCAGCCCGATCTACACCCCGGAGCCGCCTCGAGGTAATTCCGGCAAGCAATGAAGGTCCTTCGGCTGACGTTGGCTCTGGGCGTCGTTGCCCTGGCCTCGACCTCGCATCTTCAAGCCTGGCACGCCGACGGGCATCGAATCACGACTTTCGACGCAATCACGCTGCTGTCCGAAGAGTTACCGAAATTTCTTCAAGACGGCCGCGACCAGATGGCCTGGGACTCGATCGATCCCGACCTGATGCGCAACCGCAGCCTGCCGCAGCTACGAGACCGTGAGTCGCCAGACCACTACCTGGATCTCGAGCTGCTCCAAGGTGAGGAGCTACCCGATATGCGGAGCGGGTTTCTCCGCTTCCTTGGCTCGCAAGAGCCCAGCCTGGATCCCAGTCAAGTAGGAACGCTGCCCTATTCGGTGGTCGAAGTGACCCAGCGCCTGACCCTGGCCTTTGCTCAGCTTCGACGCCAGCTGGCTGACGAGCACTTGCAGGCCAAGGTCATGATCAGCGCCGCCTACGTAGCGCACTACGCGACCGATCTTTGCCAGCCACTCCACACCACAATCCATCACGACGGGCGAGCGTTGCAGGACTACTCGTCCCCTCTCACCGGCATCCACCAGCAGGTGGACGCCTTGTTCGGCCGACTGCAGCCGCAGAATGAGAACAGGGACGAGTCACTCGTGCCACGGGTGCTGAAGCCAATCTTCCCAGCGGTTGTCGAGGAGTTGGAGCGCAGTCACGCGGAGGTCGACAGGGTCTACGAGCTGGAAGGCGATCTGATGCCTCTCGAGGCTGACGGCGAGCCCTCGGCCAGATTGCGAGCCTGGACTCGCGAGCGCTACCGAGCCTCGGTACTCTTCACTTCCAGTCTCATTCTCACCGCCTGGCGAGAGTCGGCCGACCTTCAGATTCCCGAGTGGGGCCTCCCCGAGCAATCTCCAACGGACTAGGCCTCGCCCCGATAGAGGCTTTGAACCCAGTCCGCGTCTTCCTGAGTCAACAGAGAACCCACCAGCGCGGCAGCCTCCACATGGTGCGGTTGGCGAAGGCCGAGAATCACACAGCCCGTGGCAGCGTCCGCGAGCAAGGCTCCAGTCAGACACGAGAGGACCGGGTGGGGGAGTGATGGGAATCGGGCTTCTACGGCTTGGCGGCAGGCCCGAAAGTGGGCCAATTGATCGGGGTCGCGGAATCCCGGAATGCGATTCCTGTGATCGCCGTCTCCCAAAGTTGGCGGCTCCTGGTAGCGGCCGAGCAGCAGGCCGTGCTTGAGGGGCGAGAAGAAAGCCACTCCGGCGTCGTTCTCGTCGACCCACGCTCTCAGCCCGCTGGCTTCCCACGAGTCGTCTACGACATTGCGATAGGGCTGAACGACATCTGGGTCGACCCGGTCGGCGTATTCGACCACCTTTTCCGACTTCCAGTCCGAGAGGCCAATGAACCGGATCTTGCCCTCGTCGCGAAAGCGACGCAGCTGCTCCACTGCGCCGTCGAGGTACTCGTTGTTGGGGCCGAAATCACAATGGTGCAAGTAGTACAGATCGAGATACTCGGTCTGCAGATTGACGAGGGAGCGCTCCAACTGCCGACGAATCTGGTCGGGGTGGTAGTAGTGACCGTAGCCTCCTGGATCCCAACCCACCTTGCTGGCGAGAAATAGCTGGGCGCGGGGCAGGGAGCCCCAGAGACTCCCTATAGAACGCTCGGCCCGTCCGTCGCCGTAGACATCGGCGGTGTCCCAGTGGGTGAGCCCTCGGTCGAAGGCCAGCACCAGGGCGGCTCGGGCGGCCTCGGAGTCGTAGCCGGACCAGCCCACCGGGTGTTTGCCGACCATCTTGGGGCCACCATGACCCCAGGTCCCCAAAGCGATCCGTGGCACCTCGACTCCGGTTCTTCCCAGGCGAACAGTCTCCACTCCGAGGCTCCCCTTTGTTGACAAACGTCGATCGTCCCGACTTTGGATCCTAGCTCACTGGTGCAGGCATTGGGCAATGCGGCAATGAGGCAGTCGAGCGATGAGGTTGAAGCGGCCGCACCCGTGGCGGCCGTCAGCTTCGTCAGTCGACTCATGCGGTTGATGACCGGAGGTCCATCCGGAGGACCCCAGGGGGCTTTCCTCCCATCCGCTGCCAGAACCCCCTGGAGGTCCCCCGGACGAACCTCTGGCACCGCCAAGGCTGGGGCAATGAGGCAGTCGAGCGATGAGGGCGAAGCGGCCGCACCCGTGGCGGCCGATATCTTGGGAGATGGGACAGTGAGGGCCTGCGAAGCGCGAAGAGAATAGAATGGAGAGCGCGCGGCGCGGAGCTCCAATCCAGGAGCCGCGCCACAGATGGAGTGATGGAAAGATGAGTGAGCTCGAGGACTTCGAGAAGGAGCCGACCATAGAGAGTGAGTCATCGGATCTTCCCCGCTGGCCCTATTGGGTAGGAGCGCTGGTCTTGGTCGCCGTGATCGTGGCGGTTGTGATGCTCAGGAACCGACCTGAGGAGGTGGCGGAGGCGCCGGCACCATCTCCGTCTGCCGCGGCCGAGGAGGCTCCGCCGCCTGCTGAGAGCGCGCCTCTGGAGATCGGGGAACTGCCGGAGCTGGATGATAGCGATGCCTGGCTACGGGGACTGGCCGGACAACTTTCCGCCCATCCGGAGCTTGCAGAGTGGCTGGTCACCGACGAGATGATCCGCCGGTTCGTTGCCATCGTAGACAACCTGGCCGAGGGCTCGAGCCCGAGGTCCCACGTGCCATTCATGGCGCCCGAAGAGCGGTTCAAGGTGGAGCAAAAGGGTGGTCGGTATTTTGTCGATCCCGCGAGCTATCAACGCTACGACACCGTAGTGGAGGTGGTGACCTCGATCGACAGCGAGGGGGCTGCACAGCTGTACAGCGCTCTGCTGCCCCTTTTCCGGGAGGCCTATCGTGATCTCGGTTACCCTGGGCAGAGTTTCGACGACGCCATGCAGCAAGCGGTCGAGCGGCTACTGGAGACGCCGGTCGTCGGAGGCGAGATCGAGGTCGTTCCCAAGGTCTCCTCCTTCCAGCTCGCCGATCCGGAGCTCGAGAAGCTGCCTGCGGCCTCCAAGAACTTCCTGCGCTTCGGTCCCCAGAATCTGCGCCAGCTCCAAGCGAAGACCAGGGAGATCTCAGCGCTGGCCAATCTGAAGGTGGATTGAGGGCGCCGGGCGAGGGGATCAGTCCCCCTGACGCTCCAGGAGCTCCTCGCTGACGCGGGACACAGCTTTGTAGGTCCGGGCCTGGCCCAATCGAAAGCCGGAATGCATGGCGACGGCCAGCGCCCCCAATGTGAACACCGTTTCGGTGGAAGGGCCGAGAGGGAGGAAGGGTCCTGGTCTGGAGTGAAAGGCCAACAGGATAACGAGGGCGATCCAGTCGATCAGGCTGACCATAATGGCTCTTCGTGTCGCCTTGGTCAGCGCCTCCATTTCGGGTCGCTCGGTCGTTGCCTCTGCGTGCTCGGACGACCCGTCAGGAGATGCCGAGATCCTGAGCTCGGCCACATCTTCGACCAGCATCGAGATCACCGCGTTGGTGCGCCACATGGATTCTCATCCTCTCTCTCCGACGCTCGGAGGTCTACCGGTCCCCTTGATCGGTTTCATGCTACTCCAGGTTTCGTACTGGAAGTCCTTTGTTACCATCCTCTCGCGAGTGAGTCGAACCTCGGTTTCTGCCGAAGGGGGCAGCGTCTTGAAGAGAGCCTTGTTTGCACCCGCTAGCTGCGCGCTACTGATCTCGATCCTCTCGGCTCCGGCTCTGGCAGAGACACTCTCTGTTGCGCCGGGTGGCATCGTGCGCTGGCCGGGAGTCGAAGTCGACAGGTGCGGGCAGGCCGGCCGCACGTTCGCAGCAGTTTCTGGTGACTGCTGGTACGCGATCGATCTGCTGACTCCCGAAGGTGAGATGCGGCTGTCTCGCTGGCGTCGCGGGCAGAAAGAGATTGCAACGGTGAGGGTCTCCGCCTATCCGTACGAGGTTCAGCACATTACCCTGGACGACGACTCTCAGGTCAATCTCTCGTCGGCAGATCTGGCGAGGGTCAAGGAGGAGAACCGGCGAATCGGCGCTCTTTGGGCACTCGACACCCCTCGTCGGTTCGATCTTCCATTGTCGTCCCCCCTCGAATCCTTGCCGAGCGGGGGGCGATTCGGGTCCAGACGATTCTTCAACAACCAACCGCGGAGTCCCCACAACGGAGCCGATTACTCTGCCGCCGCGGGCGAGTCCGTGCTTGCAGTTGCCGACGGTAGGGTGGCCCTGGCAGGCGACTTCTTCTTCTCAGGCGGAAGCGTCTTCCTGGACCACGGTGACGGCCTGATCTCGATGTATTTTCACCTGCAGGAGTTGGCGGTCGAACAAGGTCGAGACGTCAAACGAGGAGAAGTGATTGGCAGCGTGGGGCAGACAGGACGAGCCACCGGGCCGCACCTCCATATGGGGCTGCGCTGGCGCGGGGCCAGGATCGATCCCTCGCTCCTATTGGCTTCAACCGAGCAGATTCCTACGATCCCGGACTAGGGGACCTGCTCCTCCCCCTGGGCCCCTTCCGACTCTTCTACTCCACGCCCTCGGCGGCTTCGGCGGCGGCTGGCGCCTTGATTTCCGGAAGCAGAACGGCCTGGAGGGTATTGTCGCTACTGAAGTACTCCTTGGCGGTGGCCTTGAAATTCTCGGGGGTGACCCGTGCCAGGAGGGCATCGTAGTCCAGCACGAGCCTGGGATCCATCTGGCGGGTGTAATAGGTCCTCAGAACCGAGATCCAGAAGCCGTTCTCCTTGAGATTGACCTCGCGCCGTCGCCGCTGCGCCTCTCGCACCTTCTCGGCATAGGTCTCGTCGAGGCCTTTCTCCTGCACGACTTGAAGCTCTTTCTTGACGGCGGCAATCATCTCCTCGACGTTTTCTGGGGCGCAGCCGAAGCCGATAGCGAAGAGGTACCTTTCCTTGGGCCGATCGACGAGAATGCCATTCACTCCAACGCCGTAGGTTGCGCCCATGTCCTCCCTCAAAACCTCCCGCAGGCGAATCCTCAGGGCAGCGGCCAGCGACTGGATGTCATGCAGGCTTTCGCGGCTCCACTCGGCTGGGCCCCGGAGGAGGAGCTGTACCCGACTCTTGGGCTCCAGGCCGCGGTGCATCGTGACCTCGAGCTGTCCCGCGACCGGGTCGGCGCCGATATCTCGCCATGTCTCCTCGCGTCCTGTCGTGGGCAGGCCGCCCAGATAGCGCTCGACAAGGGGTCGAATGCCGTCGAGCTCGAAGTTCCCGACGATAAGAAATGTGAAGTCGCCGGTGTCGGCGAAGCGATCTCGAAAGACCTCGAGGGCGGTGGTCAGGTCGATCTCCTGCAGGACTTCAGTTGAGATCGGGCGTCTTCGCAGATGGCCTCCGTAGGTGACGGTCTGTACCTCGTCACTGAAGGCGAGCTCTGGGCGGGCCTTGCGGTTCTCGATGAAGGACTCCATCCTGGTCATGAATGCCTGGAAGGCCTCGGGGTCGGCTCTCGGCGCCGTCAGGGAGAGGTAGATAAGCTGAAACAGGGTCTCCAGGTCCTGTGGCGAAGCACTGGCGGTGACCCCTTCCTCGAGCTCTCCGATGAAAGGACTGACGCTGACCAGCTTGCCGGCCATGGTCTTCTCCAGCTCGATGGCGTCGAAGTCGCCGACTCCCCCTTCCGACACGACACTGTCGGCAAAGACGGCGGAGCTGAATTTTGCGTCGGGCACTAGGGAATGTCCGCCCGGGCTGAACGCCGTCAGGAGAATTTGATCGTTCTTGAAATCCGTCGGTTTCAGCACGACCAGAATGCCGTTTTCGAGGCGCCACTCGGTGACGTCGATCTCCTCGATGAACCGCTCCTCGGCCACCATAGAGGGTTCGGGCTCGTGCTCGAGCAAGGGCTTGTCTCGAACCCGATCGTCGTAAGCTGAGATCTCGCGGTTGGCTACTGTCTCGAATGCGGCGACCAGGGCTTCTTCGTTCGGTAGAGGTTGGCCCGCCTTCTCGGGGCCGCTCAAGAGCACCACGCGGTTGGTCTGCTGGATCGCCTGGTCGGCCAGCTCGTTGAGCTCCTCGAGGGTAATGGTCGGCAGGACCTCCTGCACGATCTCGAGCTCCATTTCGATCCCGGGAATAGGCTCATCCTCGAGAAAATGGCGCATGTACTCCGCAGCGAGAGAGGCCGATTCCCGTTTGTCCCTTTCGGCGTAGGCCTGCTCATAAGCGCGCAGGAGATCAGCCTTCTGCCTTGCCAGCTCGGTTGCGGTGAAACCGAATCGATCGGCACGTTCCGCCTCTGTCACGAGCGACTCCAGGCCGCGAACAACCTGACCTTCGCGCACTCCCGCCACCTGCAGGAAGTAATCGCTCGATCGAACCATGCCTGCCGAAGCCGAGACACCGTACAGAAAGGGGGGGTCGGCTTCCTGGGTAAGCTCACCGAGTCGGGCGTTGACCATGCCGTGATAGAGCGATTCGACAACCTGCCGTCTGTAGTCACCGACTGTGCCCTGGGTTCTTTTGGGCAGCTTGTAGTAGATGCCGACTGACGTCATGGTGGCTTCGGGATCCGTGGTAATCGCGAATCGGTCCCCATCGTGGTCTGGCACTGTGTAGGTTTCGCGCGGCCGCGGCTCAGCGGGCATTTCGAGGCGAGAGAAGTGCCGCTTGATGAGTTTCTGAACGGCCTCTGGATCGAAATCACCCACTGCGATGACGGCCATGAGATCGGGCCGGTACCAGTCTCGGTAGAACCTGCGGAGAGCTTCGTGTGGTGCCGACTCGAGGATCTCCCTTTCGCCGATCGGTAGACGCTCGGCATATCTCGAGCCCTTGAAGAGAACCGGCAAGTGCTTGTCCCGAATTCGGGCCTCCGCACCTCGCCCGAGACGCCACTCTTCGACGACGACACCTCTCTCCTTGTCGATCTCCTCGCCTTCGAAGGCCAGGCCGTGAGCCCAGTCCTCGAGAATCTGAAAGGCAGTCGACACGGTCTCGTCGTCGTCGGTTGGGATCGTCAGGTTGTAGACCGTCTCGTCGAAGCTGGTGAAGGCATTGATGTCGGGTCCGAAAGTCATGCCGATGCTCTCGAGATAGTTGACCAGTTCCTGTTTCTCGAAGTTGCGCGTACCGTTGAAGGCCATGTGCTCGACGAAGTGGGCGAGGCCTCGTTGGTTGTCGTCTTCTTGGACGGAGCCAGCGTTGACCACGAGCCAGAGCTCGGCCCGGTTCTCGGGTTTCTGGTTGGTGCGAATGAAGTACGTCAGCCCGTTGTCCAGGCGACCCTTCAACACGGCGTCCTCTATGGGTAGCTCGGCCGAGAGATCGAAACCGGGCTCCGGCCGCAGCGCTGGCTCCTGGGCCGAAGAGAGGAGGGCTGCCAGAAGTCCGATGATCAGGAAGAGGTAGGGTCTTGCGCTTCGCATGTCGTTGCCCTCGAAAGACGGTTCTTTTCGCTAGCAGTGTGAATCGGAGGCCTACTATATCCGCCACCGCCAGAATTCAGCTGGGTGAAACTTTTTACCTCGGTCTCCGTCATATGGAGTAGTTGACGTGATCGACGGCAGATGGAAGACATCGAGGAGAGATCGAACATGAGACAGAAAACACTCCGAATTGCAGGCCTGGCATCTGTTCTGATTCTGGCTGCTGGTAGCGCCATGGCGGCAGACCTCTGGCTCCATGTCCGAGTCGAGGAGAAGGACGGAGCCACGGTGAAGGTCAACCTGCCTGTCACCATGCTGGAAAAGGCAGTCGGCATGATTCCCGAGGAGCACTTCCACGACGGACGGATCGAGATCGATGATTGGCACACCAGCACCGCCGATCTCCGCGAGCTCTGGTCGGAGCTCAAGAACAGCCCCGATATGACCTTCGTCACCGTGCAGGAGGATGACGAGCTCGTCAGGGTCTGGAAGGAGTCCGGTTATCTGAAGGTCAACGTTCGAGAGGGGGGGGACGAGGGATCAAGTGGTGAGAATGTCGATGTCAGCCTTCCCTTGGCCGTTGTCGATGCGCTCCTGTCGGGCGATGACAGCGAGCTGAATATCACCGCCGCTATCGAAGCCCTCGTCGAAGAGGGTGAAGGCCAGCTGGTCACGGTCAGCGGTGACGACGAGAAGGTCCGGGTGTGGGTCGATCGCGTTGCTGAGGCCGACTGACGCAAAGGGGGCTCGAGAATCATGAAGAAATTCCTGACGTTCTTCGCTGTCGGATTCGCGGTTCTCATCCTCAGCTGGGTGGTGCTCATCGGTGCCGTCTACGCCTGGGGCGGAGTGATGACCGTGCATGTCCAGGATCGCCACGAGGGATTCAATTTGTATCTTCCGGTGCCGATAGCAGTGGTCGATGCGGCGGTGACTACTGGCGGACTGGTGCTACCTCGCGAGCAACTCCTCGACATCGACGTAGATCTGGGAGAGTGGGAGCCCATGGTGAGGGGAATCGTGGAGGCCCTGAACGATTGCCCAGATTTCACTCTGGTCGAAGTCCAGAATGGCTCGGAGCACGTCAAGGTGTACAAGGAGAACGGAGTGTTGAAGGTGGACGTAGACGAGGACGATGTCAGGGTTCGTGTTGCGGTGCCCACCAGCGCAGTCGAACGCAACGCGAAGCGCCTGGCGCGCTGGATCTAGGTCGACCGAGCTCGACAAACAGGTTGACAACGAAATTGCCCGATCCGCGTCCGCGGGTCGGGCTTTCTTGTTGGCGTCTGGCTATTCGGCTCCGAAGTCGACGAGCTGGCGGTAGAGACTGGATTCGCGTTTGAAGAAGCCCTGCGTGTGGAAGCTCTCGCGCAGCCCGTACAGCTCGTAGTCGAGGTGGTGGCAGACCTCATGCAGGAAGGTGCGCAGGAAGGTTCGAAAGGCTACGACCTGCCGACGCTTGGCGGTCCGCATCCAGACCGAGATTCGGGCTCTATTCCCTGACGATCCTGGCTCGTAGAGGCCGTGCAGCTCGCTGCGGGAGCCCCGGGGTCGAGCGAGTTCGACAACGACCTCGAAGGGCTCGACCTCTAGGGAACGAGTCAGCGCGTCGGCCAAGGCCTGGCTGGCGGTCGCCACGACGCTACGATTCTCCGAGAGTAGCGCTTCTTTCAGGTCCCGGGTGAGAGGCCGAAGCTCTGCGAGCCTGGGGACAACCACCGAGTCGATGGAGTCGCTGCGTCGATACACTCGGCGCCTTCCGGCGCTCAGACGGTGATAGTAGGCGTAGGGCACGCGTTACGAAACGAAGAGTAGGGATCGATCGTGGGCCGACCCGCTACTCGAGGAGGGCCTCGACCTTTCCCTTGCGCAAAAGCTCTATGTTCAGCCTCCGCGTCTCTCCTGCCCGGAACTCGGTCGGGACGGTGGTGAGCTTGGATTCTCCCTCGACAAGGAGGTAGATCCTCAGGGTACGGGTGGCTGGAGAGACCTCACCAATGGCATCGAACCCCCCCAGCGTGCGTTTGGGCTTCAGGAGTCGAGATTTCTTCTCGTACCGAAATTGCTCCTTGAGAATCTGGGCGTCGTCGGCATAGAGGGTCAGTATGCCCGCGGGGACGCGACTCGTGAAGTGGACCTCGAGGGTGACCGGCCCAGTGCTCGGTGCCAGGGATGACAAATCCTCCGTAGTGCCGGCGTCGGCGACCAAGGTCTCGGTACTCTTGGGGGCGTCGGTGGTTGCCGAATCGCCTGGCTCTCGGCTGTCCGAGGCGCTGACGGTCCTTGTTGTGATGGCCGGCTCGGCTGGCTCGATCTCCGGAACCGGCAGGGCGACTGCCTGGTCGTCCAGGAGAGCCTGCAGGACATCCTCGCCCTCCCAGCCGAGAACGGACATCCCGACTTGCCGAGCCACGGCACCGGCGATCTCAGATTGGACTTCCAAGGGCTCGGTAGCCGACCGGTCGAAACTCTCGGACCAGATCTGGATGTCGTCGGCGACTCGAATCAGTTGGGGAGTGACTCGGACCCGCGGATTGGCAGTGTCTCGGTCGTCCCATTGGACGGTACCCAATACGACGTGGGCGGCTCCCAGCCGCTCACCAATCTGCTGGGTGCCGATTTCGGCTCGGGCGTGACGCGCCGCCGTCGCAGTGGAGACCACCTGAAGATCATCCAGGGCTGTCAACTTGCTGGTGATCTCCTCGGCCAGACCGTCGGTTAGATCGTCCCTACCGTCGCTTCCCAGGCTCTTGAATGGGAGCACCGCGATGGTCTCCATCGCGGGAGGGGGGAGAGCAACGGTCTCAGGCACGGCAATTTGCGGAGTTTGACGGCCCCGTGCGACGAAGAGCGCCGCCAGTGCTGCTACGGCGACGACCGCCAAAAGGGCCAGTAAGGGCTTCGTTCTGGACCCGGGAGGTTTCTGGTCGGTGACGACGGCCGATCGCGTCTTGGTTTCGAACATCTGACCGGTCTCGATCTCCCGCTTGAGCTCTTCGAGCTCGTTGCGCAGATCGGCGGAGGATTGATATCGGCGAGTGACGTCCTTCTCCAAGCAGCGCTTGACGATTCTGCCGAGGTGCGGGGGCAGATCCATCTTGAGATCGGTGACGGGTGGAGGAGTATCCCGCAGAATCGAGCTGATCACTTCAGCCGAAGTGGCCCCCTTGAAGGGACGGCGGCCGCTGACCATCTGGTAGAGGACGATGCCCAGGGAGAAGATGTCCGAACGGGGATCGGGACCAGTGCCCTTGAGCTGTTCCGGCGCCATGTATGGGACGGTGCCCAAAACACTGCCTTCTTTGGTCAACGCCTGGGTGGACAGTGTCTGGTTGGAGAGTGTGTCGGCGATATCCTGCTCCGGGGCTTCGAGGAGCTTTGCCAGACCAAAGTCGAGGACCTTGACCCGACCATCGTCCGTCAGCATGACGTTGCCGGGTTTGAGGTCGCGGTGCGTGATACCGCTGGCGTGAGCGGTGGCCAGAGCATCGGTCATCGGAATCGCGATCTGGAAGAACCGATCGACCTCCATACCGCCTTCTGCGATGATCTCGCCGAGGGGCTTGCCCTCTACCAACTCCATGACCAGGAACGGCACACCGTCGTCCTCCTCGACGGCAAAAAGGGTCACGATATTGGGATGGTTCAAGCTGGCTACCGTCTGTGCTTCTCGTTCGAATCGCTTCAATCGCTTTGGGTCGGAGGCCATCTCCGCGGGCAGGAACTTGACGGCGACCTTTCGATTGAGCTTGGTGTCCTCGGCGAGATAGACGGCACCCATGCCGCCTTCGCCCAGCTTTCGCAGAATGCGATAGTGCAGGATGGTCTTGCCGATTTCACTCATCTTCCGAGTCGCCAGTTGACTTGCTAGTTGGGCGAGTGTACCAAGATTTCGGTTGGCCTTCTCACGGCCAATAGGTAGTCAGCGGACGTTTTCGTACTAGGATCCGCCGAATGGGACTGAAGATTCTCCTGCTGCAGGCCAGAAGCGAGGGCGATCCGATGCGACAGGCCGAGCGCCGCTCCTTTGCGGACAAGACCGGCCTTAGCCTCGAGCAGATCGTTACACACGACCTCCTGGCCGGCCCCCCAAGTCTCGCCGACTTGGAAGCTCATGATGCGGTCATGGTCGGGGGTAGCGGCGACTACTACGTTTCGAATCGAACGCTGCCTCACTTCGAATCCCAGTTGGAGTTCCTGAGTGAAGTCGTGGAACGCGGGTATCCGATGTTCGCCTCTTGCTTCGGCTTCCAGATCTTGGTCGCGGCCTTGGGCGGGGAAGTGACTTATGACCCTGAGAGCATGGAAGTCGGGACCTATCGCCTGACGGTTTCGGAAGAAGGTCGACGGGATCCCCTGATGGGTCGATTGCCAGAGTCGTTCGAAGCGCAGATGGGTCGCAAGGACCGGGCGCTTCGACTTCCCGGTGGGGTCGTCAACCTGGCCAGCAGTGAGCTGAATCCCTTTCAGGCCCTTCGCGTACCAGGCAAACCCGTCTGGGCCACTCAATTCCATCCGGAGCTGGATTTGGAGACCAACCTCGAACGCTATTATCGATATCTCGAAGGTTATGCCGAGATACTCTCTCTCGAAGAGCAGCGGCTCGCTTTGGAGAACTTCAGGGAAAGCCCTCATACCGAGGCTCTGCTGCCTGGATTCCTGGAGCTGGTCTTCGGCTGATTCGCCGCGCCAAGAACCGATGCGGCGTGAAGGGCGGCGCAGAATCCGACAATGCCACCCTGAATGGCAAAAACCCCACCCCGAAGCTCGACGCTCCGAGGCGGGGTCCCAGGTACTTGTAAATCAGCCGTTAAGAGCCCAAATGGCGTCTTAGTCGGCAACCCGGTCCTTCAGACCCTTGCCGGGCTTGAAGAACGGATAGTTCTTGGCAGCGATGGTAATGGTCTGGCCGGTTGCGGGGTTGCGGCCCAGGCGTGCTGCGCGGTTCTTGGTGCCGAAGGTGCCGAAGCCGGGGATCTGGACCTTGCCGCCACTATCCAGCACAACGGCGATGATGCCGGTTCCAGGCTTGGTGTCGAAGATCGTGGAGACAATCTCCAGCGCCTTAGCCTGCGACAGGTCACACTTCTTGGCGAGCGTCTCAGCCATTTCCGTCTTGTTCATTTCCACTCCTCAGGTTTCTTGATCGGGAAGAGGTCACTTCTGGACCCTTGTTCCCCCCAGGTCAACGATTTGTCGACATCTTCCTCTTTGTTGCCGACGATGTACGGGTGACTGCTGTTTTGGTCAATCGATCTCTTTGGTTCAAGAGGATCACTCGACCCTCGAGTTGGAGTACCACCGTTGAGTGAATTCGAAAGTCCTCGTCAGGCGTACCCCTGTTCGTTCGAGATGGCGAGATTCTAGCATGATCCGGGGCGAAAAACTCAAGGATTTACTGGATTCTAGTGGTTACTCATTATCGGGGTCGACGATTTCGCAAGCTTGGTCGAAGCTCTTTCTCGAAATATCGGGAACCTGGGCATCGATTTCAGGGTACCCGACTACGAGAATCAGGTAGGGCTTCTCATGCGGTGGACGATCCAGAATTTCATTCAGGAAACGCATGGGTGCCGGGGTGTGAGTCAGGCTCGCGAGGCCGACGTGGTGCAGGGCCATGATCAACATTCCGGTAGCGATTCCTACAGACTCGTTGACGTAGTAATGCTTCACCTTGGTGCCATCGTCCTCGAGTCCGTGGAGCTGAGCAAAGACGACGATCAGATAGGGAGCGGTTTCGAGGAAGGGCTTTCGAGCATCGGTTCCCAGTGGGGCGAGCGCTTCCAACCATTCAGCCGGCGCCCGGCCCTCGTAGAAGCTGCGCTCCTCCTCTTCGGCGCCGAGCCGAATTCGTTGCTTGACTTCGCTGTCACCAACGAGCGCGAAGTGCCAGGGCTGACGATTGGCTCCGCTGGGGGCTGTCATGGCAACGCGAATGCAATCCTCCACGACGTCGCGTGGCACCGGCCTCGAGGAAAATTGTCGAACAGACCGCCTTCGACGCATTTCACTCAGCAAGTCGGCCAGTCTCTGTCGCATCTCCTCGATCGGATACTCTCGAAAGTCCTTCAGCGGTACGAGTCGCGGTGGCATCACGAGATCCTCTCGAGAATGGATTCTCTGGAATGGCTGTTCAATCCGGCCGTCGATCAAGGGTCCGAGGCCAGTGGCTGGTGCAGGTAGACATCTCTCTTGGGATAGGGGATCTCGATGCCCTCGCTGGCGAAGCGCTGGTAGATCTCGATAATCAGAGAGTCGATCACACGCCCCCTGAGAACCGGCTCGTGAATCCACCCGAGGAGCTCGACATTGAGACCCGAATCACCGAAGGAGCGAAAGCGCACTCTCGGCTCCGGATGGGCGTCGATCGAGCCGTTGGCGTCGGCCACCTCCATCAGGATCTCGCGAACTCGATCGATATCGCTGCCGTAGGCGACGGTCACTGGCACACGGACCCGTTCCTTTTCCGAGGGCCCGCCACTCTCGTTGGTGATCTTGGCGTTGGCGATGACGGCGTTGGGTACCGTTATTTCGATGTCGTCCCTGGTCAAGAGACGAGTACTCCGAAGGCCGATCTGTGAGACGCGACCCCGCTCTCCGCTGTCGAGCACGATGAAGTCGCCGATCCGGTATGGGCCGTCTGCGACGATGAAGACGCCCGCGAACAGATTCGCCAGGGTGTCCTTCGCCGCGAAACCGACCGCGATGCCCATGATTCCGGCGCCGGCCATCCAGGCGCCCACATCGATATTCCAGATCAAGAGAAGGAAATAGACTGCGCCACCCGCCACGAGGATCTTCGTCACGTTGTCGAACAGGGGAACGGTTCTGGGTTGAACAGCGGCGAAGCGCCGTTCCATTTGACCGAACAAATCGAGAAGTATGGAACAGCCTTTGAAGGCGAAACCCGCCCAGACAATCAAGACCATGGTCTTCAAGGATCTCGTCAGAAAGACGATCACACTCTCGCGCAGCGGGATCCGGTCCAGAGCGAGAGCGAGCCCGAAGAGCAGCACGCTCAAGAAAAGAGGCTTGTGCAGGTTCTCGACGAGACGGTCGTCGATGTCGGTGCGGCTCTTTTTCGCCCATCGTGCCACCAGCCGGCTCACCACTAGATCCACCAACTTTGCCGCCAGCAAGGCGAAGACCACGAGGACTGCGGCGTGGACGTAGAGATTGTCTCCAAAAAGCTGGAGGAATTCGTCCAGAAGTGCTTGGCTGTCGGCTTGCATGATTGTCGGGCTCCCTGAGGGTCGGGGCCAAGGATATCCCAGGCTCAGGACGAGTCGGCCGAGCCCGGGAGAGAGTCTTGGCTCGTTGCGAACATCCGCCTTGCCACCGGGCCGGCGAGCAGGACCAGCGCGACGAGATTGGGGATGGCCATGACACCGTTGAGCAGGTCCGCCCAGGCCCATGTCGCTCGGGCACCAGCCAGGCCGCCGCCCATGATGGCGACACAGTAGATCAGGCGATAGGGTCCTCTCGCCTTGGGGCCGAGAAGATAGGCCGCGCACTGCTCTCCATAGAAGGCCCAGGTGATCAGTGTCGACAGGCCGAACAATAGCGAGGCCGCCAGGACGACCGTGCCACCCATCTGACCGAGTCCTTCGGAGAAGGCCCGAGCCGTGAGCGTAGTGGACTCGAGGCCCGAGCGCCAGGCTCCGCTGGCCAGGAGAACGAGGCCGGTGGCACTGGACACCACCATGGTGTCGAGAAACACACCGAGCATGGCAATCCTGCCCTGGGCGACCGGATTGTTGGTCCTGGCCGAGGCATGAGCGATCGGCACCGAGCCGGTCCCTGCCTCGTTCGAATAGACACCGCGGGCAACGCCGAATCGGAACGCCTGCCGGACGCTGGCCCCGAGAAAGCCGCCGCCGGCAGCTATCGGCGTGAAGGCGTGTTCAATCACCAGCGCAAGAGAGGCTGCCAACTCCGAGCGAAAGGTCCAAAGCACTCCTATGGCTCCAGCCAGATAGAGGAGCCCCATGAACGGCGAGAGGACTTCGGAGACCCTGGCGATCGAGCGAACGCCCCCGATCACCGCGGCCCCCGTGACGAGAGCCGCCAGAAAGCAGGTGAAGGTCGGGCTCCACCCCAACTCGCTGGCGGCCACAAGGGACATCGAATTGCTCTGCACTGTGGTGGTTGCGAGCAGGGTCTTCAAGGCCATGCCGATTGCAAAGAAGGTGGCTACGCCAGGCCAGCCGAGGCCATCCTCCAGGTAGTACATGGGGCCACCCAGGAAGAGTCCGTCCTCTCCCTTTCGCCGGTAAACGATTCCCAGGACGGACTCGGCGAACATGGTTCCCATCCCCACGAGGCCGCTGATCCACATCCAGAAAAGAGCCCCCGGGCCACCCGAGGTGATGGCGGTGGCGACGCCGGCGATATTGCCGTTTCCGACGATGCCGCCCACGGCGGTCATCAGGGCGGCGAATGGCGTGATATCGCCTGCGGAGGCATCCGCGGTGGGTGGCTGTAGGAGGTCACGGAGCGCCTGGCCGAACTGCCGAAGCTGCACTGCGCGAAGACGGACCAGCAGATAAACTCCCACCCCGAGGACGAGGCTCAGCATGGGGAGGCCCCACAGGAAGTCGCTGGCGCTTTGAATCCACTGACTCATTGCTGGTGCCGTCTCGATGCAGGGATCTTACCTGGAACATCGTTCGTGCCAGTGGCCTCGAGACAGGCCCCTCTTTGCTGTGCAGGGTACCTGCCCTTACAATGGCTCCGACAGATGGGGACGTTCGATCCGGGGGCACTTGCCGGGATGAGAATCCTTCGCCAAGCTTCGACCGCACACCGACAGACGGCACTCCGACTCGCGTTTTGGATGTGCTTTGCCTGGCTGTGGCTGGTGCCCGTTCATGCGACGGCTCAAGAGGTTGCGACGCCTGTTGAAGCAGAGGCGCCAGCGTCTCCTTCCCCTCGTAACGCGAGCTACACCATAGAGGTACATCTCGACCCCGATGCGAAGACCCTGGAGGGCCGACAGACCGTGGTCTGGCGCAATACCCAGTCCGCGGCCACCGATGAGCTCTGGTTTCATCTCTATTGGAACGGCTGGCGCAACAGCCGTAGTACCTGGATGCAGGAAGACCAGATTCGCGGAAGAAGCAGCCTCGACTCGGAACAGGAGGCCGAGGATTGGGGCTACCTGGAGGTGGACTCCGTTCGTTGGTCATCGACTGGTGATATCGCAGGAGTGGCGCGCGAACTGGCAACGAGATTCGCCTCTCCCGACGATGGCAACCCGGAAGACCGTACCGTCATGGTGGTGTCACTGCCGATACCCGTCGAACCGGGCGAGTCCGTCACCGTAGAGCTCGCATGGCGGGCCAAGATCCCGCGGACGTTTGCCCGTACGGGTTTTCGAGGTAACTACTTCTTCATCGCCCACTGGTTCCCCAAGCTCGGTGTTTTCGAAGGGGGTGGCTGGAACTGCCACCAGTACCATTCGGGCACCGAGTACTTCTCTGACTATGGCGTCTACGACGTGGCCATCACTCTGCCGAGCGAATACGTCCTGGGCGCTACCGGGCTGCTGGTGGACTCGGTCGAGAACGAAGATGGCAGTGTCACACACCGACATTTCCAGGAAGATGTCCATTCCTTTACCTGGACCACCAGCCCCGACTATCTGGTTCTGACCGATCGATTCGAGCACGAAGGCCTGCCGCCGGTGGATCTCCGTTTGTTGATCCAGCCGGAGCATCGCAGTCAGGCAGCGCGGCATTTCCACGCCACGAAGACCGCTCTCCAGTATTACGGCACCTGGTACGGACCGTACCCGTATGGCCACGTCACCGTCGTCGATCCGGCGTATGGCAGCGGTGCCGGGGGTATGGAGTATCCGACCCTTTTCACCGCCGGTACCCGTTTGTTCAATCCGTACGGGGGCGGCTCACCGGAAGGCGTGACGATACATGAGGCGGGCCATCAATTCTGGTACGCCCTGGTAGGGAACAACGAGTTCGAGGACGCGTGGCTGGACGAGGGGCTGAATACCTACTCGACCACTCGCGCATACGACCAGGCGTACCCGCCGGAGAAGCCGGTTCGCCGCTATTTCACTCCGCCAGGAACAAAGGGACGAGGATTTTTCCCACTGTTGCTCGAGGGGTTCGGCTATCCGGGAGGCATCTTCGACGAGCGGCTCGATGGCTATCGGGAGTTGGCGACCATCGATCGGCAGAGCACTCCCTCGTATCTCTACTATCCGTCTGCCGGTGGGGCTTTGAGCTACTCCAAAACAGCCCTCTGGCTGGCCACATTGGAGCGCCATCTGGGCTGGGACGTTTTGCAGCCAGCCATGTCGAAGTTCTTCCACGAATGGCAGTACCGACATCCGGAGCCGAACGACTTCTTCGACACGCTCAGTGATGTTGCAGGGCAGGATCTCTCGTGGTTCTTCGAGCAGGTCTACCACAGCTCTGAGGAGTTCGACTACGCGGTGCTTTCTGTCTCCAGCGAGCCGGCAGCTGTCGAGGGTTGGGTGACGCAAGATGGTGAGCTGGTCCTGGCGGAGAGATCCGCGGAAGATGAGGACGAAGACGACACCGCTGCCGAGGAAGAGGACTCTGAGACTCTTTTTCGTTCAGAGGTCGTGGTCCGCAGGTTCGGCGGCGGCGTCTTCCCAGTCGAGGTCCTCATGGTTTTCGAGGACGGAGAAGAAGTTCGCTACCGTTGGGACGGTCGGGCTCGCTGGAAGCGAATTGTCGTAGAGCAGACCTCGAAGTTGGTGCATGCGGTCGTGGATCCCGACAGGGTCCTCCTGCTCGATGTCCGTCCATCGAACAACAGCCGGGTGTTGGAGACTCCGGACCGTGGACCGGCTCTCAAGTGGACGGCGCGTTGGCTGGTCTGGCTGCAGGATCTGCTCACCTACTTCGCGTTCTTCGGATAGAGAACGTCGTGCAATGAACCTGTTCAAGGCCATCGGTGGCGGACTCGCACTGGGATTGAGGTCCTGGAGGATCGCCCTGTTGCTGTGGCTGATGGGACTGCTGTTCGCCCTCCCAGCTGCGGTCTTCATCGAGGAGGCTGTCCACGAGTACATTGGATCGAGCCTGGCACACGAGACCCTACGCGGTCCGATGGATCTGGCCTGGTTGGAGGAGTTCTTGGACCAGGCCGGGGGGATGAGCTCGACCATCGAGCCTTCGAGGTTGAGTCCTGCAGCGGTGATCGACAATCTAGAGCTCTGGTTTTCGGGTGACCTGTTCAAGGAGAACTTGGGGCTCGCAGCCCTCGGAATCCTCTTCGGACTTTTCTGGACTCTGATGAGCGGCGGCGTACTGGCGCAGTTGACCAGGCCCGAGGATCACCAGGGCCTGGCGCCCTTTCTGGCGGCCTCGAGCCGCTACTTCTTCCGTTTCCTGCGCCTTGTCCTGGTTGCAGGCCTGGCCTACTACGGCATCTACCGGTTCAGCACTTGGCTGTTTCCACGCATCGAGCAGGCAACCCGCGATGTGACAGTCGAAGGGACCGTCCTCGCCTACAACCTCATCGCCGCAGCGTTTGTGGCGCTCCTTCTCATCTTGGTCAAGGTGGTCGTCGACTACGCCAAGATCGGCACGGTGATCGAAGAACGACGCAGCATGAGCATTGCCGGGTTGC
>Ga0316192_10000294_pt1 | contig 35367 bp, 30 predicted proteins | sample MerIslwburrow_MG_FD_204931 | JGI IMG/M metagenome (GOLD analysis project Ga0316192, IMG submission 204931) | Coastal sediment microbial communities from Maine, United States - Merrow Island worm burrow | ecosystem: Environmental > Aquatic > Marine > Coastal > Sediment | place: USA: Maine...
CCGAGGAGCTTGAGATCACGGCGGAGACAGCCGATGGGATTATCATGGGCATGCAGCACACCAGATATCCTGTGCATGGCGTTCAGTTCCATCCCGAAAGCATTGCCTCGGAACATGGACATCAATTGCTTGCCAATTTCCTCGATCTTGCGCGCGTCGAGCGGCGTGCTCGCGGCAGTGTGGAAAGAGACGCAGTCAGTGCCGTCTAGTCCCTCGCTTACCAGTCACGCAGACTCAGAAGATCTGCGGGCAGCCATAAAAAAGGTCGCGGTCGGGGAGACTCTCAACCAGATCGAGTCCGCGAAGGCGTTTGAAACCATCATGTCCGGTGCCGCGTCGGATGCCCAGATTGGCGCGCTCCTCATGGGTCTTCATGTGCGCGGCGAGACCGTGGACGAGATCGCAGGTGCTGCACGCGTACTCCGCTCCAAGGCTCTGTCTGTGAAAGCGCCGGCGGGCGCGATCGATACGTGCGGTACGGGCGGCGATGCCAAGGGAACCCATAACATTTCAACCTGCACCGCGTTCGTCGTCGCGGGCGCGGGCGTGCCCGTGGCCAAGCACGGCAACAAATCGATCTCTTCGCGGTCAGGGTCGGCGGACGTGCTCGCGGCACTCGGCGTCACACTTGATTGTGGCCCTAAGACTATCGAGCGCTGCATCGCCAGTTGCGGGCTTGGGTTTATGTATGCCCCTTCTCATCACGCAGCCATGCGCCATGTGGCCAAGGTACGGAGCGAGCTCGCCGTACGCACGATCTTCAACCTGCTTGGGCCTTTGGCTAACCCAGCTGCGACGAAATACCAGATCGTTGGTGTGTTCGATCCAAAATGGGTGGAACCGATTGCCAACGTGCTTGGTCTGCTTGGCGTCGAGCGTGCCTGGGTCGTTCATGGGTGCGATGGGCTCGACGAATTGACGACGACGAATGTCAGTGACGTGGCATTGCTGGATGCGGGCAGCGTGTCGACGTTCCGGATTTCGCCGCGCAATGCGGGTCTTCCGGACGCGAAGCCTGAGGATCTGATCGGCGGAGATGCGACCGAAAATGCCGCGCATATCCGCGCCGTGCTTCAAGGGAACAAAGGCCCGTTCCGCGATATTGTTCTGTTGAACGCCTCCGCGGCTCTCCTCGTCGCAGGCAAGGCAAAGACGCTGCGCGAGGGCGTAGCCGTGGCTGCCGAGGCAATCGATAACGGAAGTGCAATGCGCGTGTTGGAAGCGCTGATCGAGCTGACCCATGATAAGGTCGACGGATAAGGTTTGATCATGGCGCATGTGCTCGACAAGATTCTCGCCTACAAGCGCGAAGAGGTGAAGGCGGCGAAGACGGCGCGGCCTGCATCGGTGCTTGAAGACGTCATTGCTGCGATCCAGCCAACGCGGCCATTCGTGGCGGCCCTGAAGGCGCGCATGGTGGAGGGCGGTTTTGGACTGATCGCTGAGATCAAGAAAGCCAGTCCATCGAAGGGCCTCATCCGCGCTGACTTCGATCCTCCAACCCTTGCTGTTGCCTATGAGGCGGGTGGGGCAGCCTGTCTTTCCGTTCTGACCGATGGTCCGTCGTTCCAGGGAGATCCCGAGTACCTGACCCTTGCACGGGCGGCTTGCTCCCTGCCCGTCCTGCGCAAGGACTTCATGATCGAACCCTATCAAGTGTTGGAGGCGCGTGCGCTTGGGGCCGATTGCATCCTTATCATCATGGCGGCCGTCGACGATGCGCTTGCCGCCGACCTTGAGGCCGCCGCGCGCGCCCAAGGCATGGATGTGCTTGTCGAGGTTCATGACGAGGGGGAGATGGAGCGGGCTTTGACGTTGAAGACCGAGATGGTCGGCATCAACAATCGAAACCTCAAGACCTTCGAGACGACGCTTGAGACCACCGAGCGCCTTGCCCCGCTGGTGACCGGCGACCGCTTCGTTGTCGCCGAGAGCGGAATCTTCCATCACGAGGACCTGAGGCGCCTTGCAGCCTCGGGCGTGACCGCGTTTCTCGTAGGCGAGAGCCTCATGCGCAAAGACGATGTGGCCGCTGCCACACGATCACTCCTCACGGGCGCTGGCGTTTCAGCCGAGGCGGCACAATGAGCGATCAGCTTTCTCATCTCAACGCGCGCGGCGAGGCCCACATGGTCGATGTGTCCGACAAGGCCGTGACCTCGCGGACCGCCATCGCGGAGGGCTTTGTCGTGATGAGCCCGAAGACGCTCGACATGATTCTCGATGGCACCGCCCCAAAGGGTGACGTCCTCGCCACCGCACGGATCGCGGGCATTATGGGTGCCAAGAAAACGGCGGAACTGATTCCCCTCTGCCATCCTTTGGCGCTGACTAAGGTCACGGTGGAATTTGAGCCCGACCGCGAGAATGCCTGCATCCGTGTGGAGGCGAGCGCGAAGGTGGACGGCAAGACCGGTGTTGAGATGGAAGCGCTCGCCGCGGTGAGCGTTGCCTGTCTTACACTCTACGACATGTGCAAAGCGGTGGATCGCGCCATGAGCTTTTCAGGCATTCGTCTGATCGAGAAGACTGGCGGCCGTTCCGGCCCGTATCGCGCACAGTAAGCCATGGCACTTATCTCTGTCGAAGAGGCGCTGGCACGGGTTCTTGAGGGGCTGGAGCCGCGCGACGTCGAGAGCGTCCCGCTCGTGCAAGCACGGGACCGCGTGTTGGCGAAGACACTTGCCTCCACGCTGACCCAGCCCCCATTCGATGCATCGGCGATGGACGGCTATGCGGTGCGCATTTCAGACGTTGCCGCCCTGCCCGCAACGCTGGCTCTCGTTGGCGAATCTGTCGCTGGTGACCGGTTTCATGGGATCGTTGGGGCCGGCCAAGCCGTCCGTATTTTCACGGGCGCGCCGATCCCCGATGGAGCCGATACGGTCGTCATTCAGGAAGATACGGAGGTATCTGGCAGCAGCGTTGTCGTTAAGGAAGCCGCCGCCGGCCGGCATATCCGCCCACGCGGTCAGGACTTCATGGCAGGCGATGTTCTACTGACAGCCGGCACGAGGCTTGGTGCCCGCGCACTAATGCTCGCCGCATCCATGAACCATGCCGCACTCCCTGTCTGGCGCAAACCCAAGGTCGCGATCCTGTCCACTGGCGATGAAGTCGTGCCGCCCGGAAGCGTGCTCGGACCGGACGAGATCGTTGCCTCTGTCAGCTATGGGGTCGCCGCTCTGGTTGAGGCCCATGGCGGTGAGGCCATCCATCTTGGGATCGCACGAGACGACGCGGAGGCGATTGCCTCGCATGTTAAGCAGAGCGCTGGTGCCGACATTCTTGTCACCATTGGCGGCGCTTCCGTTGGCGAGCGTGATCTGGTGACCGCCGCGCTGGCGCGTGAAGGGCTTCAACTCGATTTCGCAAAGGTCGCAATGCGGCCAGGCAAGCCTGTTTTCTCCGGGAAGCTCGGCAGTGAAGGCGAATCAAATGCGCGGCGTGTCTTAGGGCTTCCGGGCAATCCCGTTTCGGCGCTTATCTGTGCCTTCGTGTTTCTGCTGCCGATGTTGCGGGCCATGCTCGGGGTCAATCCCGAAGATGTCGCCACGCAGGACGCGGCTCTCGCTGAGGCGCTTCCGAAGAATGGACCCCGTCAGCATTTCTTGCGAGCCCGATCCACATTTTCAGAGGACGGGTTGCGCCACGTTCATCCTCTGCCCTCGCAGGATTCCTCGCTCGTCGCGGCCCTAGCGCAAGCGGATTGCCTCATCGTGCATGCCCCTGGCGCCCCCAGCCTGGCGGAAGGTGCGCGGGTGAAAATTCTGCCGCTCTTTGCCTAGGGGTGCACCATGAACGGGCATGAGTTGAACCGCTGCGGAGGATGTCTGCTTCACTGCAGATGGCGTGTGTGCGGTGGGCCCACTCAAAGAGTCGACGACGTGCCAGTAGCGGACTTTGCTCAGGCATCGTCTACGGGTTCCTGATCAAAGACTTTCCGACCCGTGAACATAGCGGAGACGAGGCCCCCGCCTTCCCGGAGCTCGGTCACAACGACTCCGATGATATGGATCACGATCACGAACAGGAGTGCAAAAAAGGTCCAGTAGTGCACAGTCACAAACGGAGAGCGGAAGGCGCGCATCGCCTCCCAGGATGCCGTATCGATGCCTGTCTTGTCGTAGGGGACAAGCGTCCAAGGGCCGATCCCCGGCGCCGCAACCCAGCTGGCAAACCAGTATCCGAACGGCGGATAGTAGATGTCGGTCCCTGAAAGAACGAGGCCCGTGACAGCCTGCACAACAAGGAGGATAAGAAGGAGCGAGACCATCAGGCGCGCAACGGGATTGTGACCAAGATACGGGCGGCCATCGCCTCGGAGCAGTCCGCGCACATAAGTTCTGAACCTGGCTACATAGCCGGGCCGGGACGGGATGACAGCGGGCCACCTCGCCTGGCGGTTGCCGAAAAAAGCCCAGGCGATGCGCCAGCCTTAGTTTGCCGCGAAGACATAGCCGAACCAGACATGAATGGATTTCAAGAGAATTTTGCCATCGTCAGTAACGCCCAGCTCCTTAGTGTAAAGAATGGCGGTGCCAAGGACGGCCAGAGCAACGACACAGACAACGTTGATCCAGTGGAACCAGCGAGTCGGACCGTCCCCCCCCCCCCCGGCCCACCAACGCTCTCGCCTCCGCCAAGCGGGCCTGCCTTCGCTTCTGGCTGCACATCTGTTGGTTCAGACCCAGGTTAAGAGCTCGGCAACCCGAATCACGCGAACAAATAGCGTCCAAACAGCCGCGGCACGGTGTGACTGGATTGTTCTGCTTGCAGAACACATATGGAACATTTATGTTGTTCATGATTTGTACAACCGGGACAGGTTTCCTAGACCGGATGATGGAGCCAGATTCGTAGCTGCTCGACTTGAGCGGCTCAACAAGGGGGCCAGATGCTCACACCGAAGCAAAAAGAGCTGCTTATGTTCATTCATGAGCGGCTGAAGGAATCAGGCGTTCCGCCTTCGTTCGATGAGATGAAGGACGCGCTGGATCTTCGGTCGAAATCCGGCATTCATCGGCTGATTACAGCTCTGGAGGAGCGCGGGTTCGTGCGCCGCCTGCCCCATCGGGCGCGGGCCATGGAAATTATCAGGCTGCCTGAGTCTGTCCCGCAAGGGGCTGCTGCCCGGTCGCGCGGCTTTTCGCCAAGCGTGATCGAGGGAAGCCTTGGCCGTGCGCCTCAGTTGTCGGAGAGCCATTCTGAGAGGTCGGCTGACTCGCAGAGCGTGGTCCTGCCGGTCATGGGTAAGATCGCGGCCGGCGTTCCGATCGAGGCCATTCAGACCAAGCTCGATACGATCGAAGTGCCGCCGGAGCTTTTGGCCAAGGGTGAGCATTATGCTCTCGAGGTCAAAGGCGACTCCATGATCGATGCGGGTATTTTGGAAGGCGATACGATTATCGTCCGCAAATGCGAAGATGCCACGAATGGTGACATCGTCGTGGCGTTGGTTGACGAAGAGGAAGCAACGCTGAAGCGCCTGCGCCGCCGCGGCGGCTCGATTGCGCTTGAAGCGGCCAACGCTGCTTATGAGACGCGGATCTTCGGGCCCGACCGAGTGCGGGTTCAGGGACGGCTGATCGGCCTCATTCGGCGCTACTGAGGAGGGGAGACCCGGCCAGCGATGGTGATGCGGACCTTTGTTGGCCATTGCGAGGGCTCCAGAGCCCCTTTGACGTCGCCAAGTGAGATGAGGCGGAGCGTCACCCGGTCCCGCTTATCCGCGCGGGTTTCAAACCGCTCCACATAGCCGGTGACATCAACGTAGCGAAGCGCGCTTTGAAGCACCGGTGCTCGCACCATCTCAGCACGGAGCTTTGCATTGGCGAAGCCCGGAGCCAGAGCAAGGAGCGCGCCTCCGAGCGCCAGCCCTTTTTGGGGCATCGCGGAGGAACAGGAACAGCCCAGCTGCGGCCAGCGCGCCAGAGGCCGCCAATGGCCAGCCCGGCTCTAAGGGCAACGCGAAGTAGGGGAGAATGCCTGCGGCAAACAGAACGGGAAGCCATAGAAACTAACGGCCGGTCTCTGCCTGCAGGGTATGTGCACAGCGCGCCGCTAGGCGCGCGGGCCCCTCAGCGTCGGACGCTGTATTTTGCTCGCGTGCACTGCACTCAGTGCAGTCCGGAATCATAGCCGTGCCGCATAGCTGCTGCCGGGCGTGGCGACGCTTTGTATTGGCTCCCTCGCCCGCCCTTACCCGTGCTTCAGCCTTATGCTACACAACGCGCGAGCGTTATCTCCATCCACTCAACAAACCTCACTGGCCCGAAAACGATCGATGAGCGAGACCGTTATCACGCGCTTTGCGCCCTCCCCGACTGGCTTCCTGCATATTGGCGGCGCCCGTACCGCGCTGTTCAATTGGCTTTATGCCAAAGCAAATGGAGGCAAGATGCTGCTGCGTGTCGAGGATACGGACCGCGCGCGCTCCACGGACGAGGCCATTGAAGCCATTCTCGATGGTCTGCGCTGGCTTGAACTCGATTGGGACAGCGAGCCCGTCTATCAGTTGGCCCGTGCCAACAGGCATCGTGAAATTGCCGAGCAGCTTTTGGCAGAAGGCAAAGCTTATCGCTGCTTTTCAACGCCGGAAGAGTTGCAAGCCATGCGCGAGAAGGCGCGCGCGGAAGGCGGCGCCCCCGGTTACGATGGGACCTGGCGCGACAAGGACCCGTCGGACGCGCCTGACGGGGTTTCCCCGGCCATTCGCTTCAAGGCCCCGGGCGATGGCGAGACTATTGTGGAAGACCGTGTCCAAGGGCGCGTGAGGTTCGCAAACAAGGATCTCGACGACTTCGTGCTGTTGCGCAGCGACGGCTCACCGACCTATATGCTGTCGGTGGTGGTGGACGACCATGACATGGGTATCACTCATGTCATCCGTGGTGACGACCACCTGACAAATGCAGCGCGGCAATCGCAACTCTTCAAGGCGCTTGGCTGGGATACGCCGATCTACGCGCATGTGCCCCTTATCCATGGACCCGATGGAGCCAAGCTCTCGAAGCGTCATGGTGCCCTCGGTGTCGAGGCCTATCGCGACATGGGCTATCTGCCGATTGCCTTGCGAAACTATCTCGTGCGGCTTGGCTGGAGCCATGGCGATGAGGAAGTCATCTCCACCGAAGATATGATCCGATGGTTCGATTTGAATGCCATTGGGCGCTCGGCGGCACGATTCGATTTTGCAAAGCTCGAAAGTCTCAATGGGCACTATCTCCGCACGATGCCGGATGCGGAAATCGTAAGTCACGTGAAGGCGCTCGTACCGTATCTTGCCGATGGGGACGCACTCGGTGCTCGGATTGGGGAGCTGGGTTGGTCTCAGCTTGAGCGGGCCATGCCTGGCCTGAAGGAACGGGCCAAGACGCTCGTCGAACTCCTGGATAGCGCGGACTACTTGTTTGCCAAGAGGCCGCTTCCGCTGGACGATAAGGCGGCGAAGCTCCTGGGCGGCGCAGACGGAACGCTCGCGGAGTTGCTCCCTGCCCTTCGGTCGGTCGATCCGTGGCAGTCAGACGCGCTCGAAGCCTGCATCAGGGACTTTGCCGAACGGAAGGACAGGAAACTTGGCAAGGTTGCACAGCCGCTCAGAGCTGCACTGACGGGCCGCTCGACATCGCCAGGTATCTTCGATGTGCTTGAGGTTCTCGGGCGGGATGAGGCATTAGGACGCATTGCCGACCAAGCAGGCAGCGGTGAGAGCGCGTAATATTTGGGCAGTCATCTGTGTTGCTCCGCACCAGAATCGACGCGATGATGCGGCAATGCAAAATATTGAAGGGTGAAACGGGGCATTTTCGAAGACTCTATGCGCAGTTTCAACGTCGTAGCCAGTCCACCCGTAAGCTTCAGGAGGTTTTGAGATGAGTATCGCTGAGGAACTTGGCCCGAACGACACGGACGAAGCCTCCCTGACGCTGCGGGGCAGTGAGCACAATTTTCCAGTTCGGAGCGGGACGATGGGGCCTGACGTGATCGACATCACATCGCTCTACGGACGGACGGACTGTTTCACATACGATCCGGGGTTCACGTCCACGGCCAGCTGTGAGTCCAAGATCACCTTTATTGACGGCGATAAGGGCATCTTACTCTATCGCGGTTATCCGATCGACGAACTCGCCGAGAACTGCACGTTCTTGGAGACGGCGTATCTGTTGCTCTACGGCGAACTGCCGACCTCCGAGCAGTATGAGAATTTCACGCATCGCATCACGCATCACACGATGGTGCATGAGCAGATGAACCGGTTCTTCACCGGGTTCCGGCGCGATGCGCACCCCATGGCCATCATGGTGGGCGTCGTTGGGGCGCTTTCGGCCTTCTATCACGACTCCATCGACATCCGGGATCCCTGGCAACGAGAAATGGCGACCATCCGCATGATTGCGAAGATGCCGACCATTGCGGCCATGGCCTACAAATATTCGAATGGGCAGCCCTTTGTGTACCCGAAGAACGATCTGGATTACTCGGCCAATTTCTTGCGGATGTGTTTTGCCGTGCCGTGCGAAGAGTATCAGGTGGACCCGGTTCTGGCGCGGGCGATGCGGCGTATCTTCATTCTTCACGCGGATCATGAGCAGAACGCCTCGACATCGACCGTGAGGCTTGCGGGCTCGTCGGGCGCGAACCCATTTGCATGCATCTCAGCGGGGATCGCCTGTCTTTGGGGGCCGGCCCATGGAGGGGCGAACGAGGCCGCGCTCACGATGCTTCAAGAGATCGGTTCGGTCGATCGCATCCCGGAATATGTCCGGCGTGCGAAAGACAAGAACGATCCGTTCCGTCTCATGGGCTTTGGCCACCGCGTTTATAAGAACTACGATCCGCGGGCCAAGATCATGCAGAAGACCTGCCACGAAGTTCTCGAGGCGGTCGGCAGCCATGACAATCCGATTTTCAAGGTGGCGATGGAGCTTGAGAAGATCGCACTCAACGAGGAGTACTTTGTCGAGAAGAAGCTCTATCCGAATATCGACTTCTATTCTGGCATCACGCTGAAGGCGCTTGGCTTTCCAACGGACATGTTCACGGTTCTGTTCGCACTGGCCCGCACAGTTGGCTGGATTGCCCAGTGGCGCGAGATGATTGAGGATCCGTCTCAGCGGATCGGCAGACCCCGCCAGCTCTATACGGGGGCGACCGAGCGCTCTTACGTTCCGGTGGATGATCGCTAGGCTAGGCCCTGGCAGCCACTAAGACTGGGCAGAGAGCCATGGCGCGGGCGCCGATTTAAGCGTCCGCGTTGTCCCAGCGCTCACCGACCAGAAAGAGCTTGTTTTCGGTGGCCGCGCCAATGGTCTTTGCGCGGTCTGCGAGCAGCACATGCCCTGCAGCGGCAGCGATGCCCGAAAGGCCAGCTGCGACGGCTCTGCGGACCGTCTCGGGGCCAATTGTCGGCATATCGATCCGCTCTTCCTGTCCAGGTTTGGGCGCCTTGACGAGTACGCCAGAGTGGTCTCCGTGGCTACGCCCTTGTCTTTTGATGTCCGCAACTCGCTCCAGCATCGCGTCGGTCCCCTCGGCCGCCTCGACGGCTAGAACGTGCCCGCGCGCTACGACGGCAGCTTGGCCAATATCCAGTTGCCCGATTGCACGCACGACATTGAATGCAAGCGTCATGTCGGCTTTGTCCTCAGCGGACAGGTTTCTGGCGGTAAGACTGCCTTCGGGAACGAGAAGTTCGGGCAGCACGTCGCCGGCGCCATGCACGCGATAGCCCTTCTCCTCGAAGAAGCGCACGATCCGTGACAGAATATGGTCATCGCCGCCTTTTGCGAGGCTCAGCAGAAAGGGCAGCGTTTTGATGGCGCCGAGATCGACCCGGATGTTGTCGAAATTGGGCCGGTTCACGCCACCAATAATGACGAGATCCGTGCAACCGCTTTTCTTTAGCGCTCCAAAGAGCTTTCCGACCTCGCCCCACTTGATCCAAGTATGGGGAAAGCGTTCGATTGTTGGCTCCGCCTCGCCGCGTATGCCGACGATATGGAGCGGGATGTGACTGGCGCTCGCGGTTTCAGCAATGTAGGCCGGCAAGGATCCGCGCCCGGCGACGATGCCAAGGGGCCCGTTTAGTCGTGTCGTCACCGGAGCGGATGACGGTGGAGTATCAGCGGGCGGGCGTTGCGACATTGTTCGGGACACAGAACGAGCGGTCTGACTCGCGCTTAATAAAGTCAATGATCTGCCGTGCGAGCTCGTTCTTTGAGAACATGGCCTCGACGTCTTCGAGCCGTTCTTTCAGAGTGCCTTCGCTGGAGAAGAGCATGCGATAGGCCTTGCGGAGTTCATGGATTTGCTCGCGTGAAAAGCCTTTGCGCTTGAGCCCGACAATGTTGAGGCCGTTGAGGTTAGCCCGGTTGCCGAGGGCCATCCCATAGGGAATGAGATCGGCCGCAACACCTGACATGCCGCCAACGAATGAACACGCCCCGATGCGCACAAACTGATGCACCGCTGATAGTCCGCCGATGATGGCTCCCTCACCGACCGACACATGACCGCCGAGGGTCACCGCATTCACGAGAGTTACGTTGTCGCCGATCTGGCAGTCATGTGCGATATGAGCCCCGATCATCACAAAGCAATTGGAGCCGACGCGCGTTGCCATATGGCCGGTCGTCGTGCCCCGGTGGATGGTCACATGCTCGCGGATGATCGTGTTGGCGCCGATAGTAACCGTGCTCGGATCGTCCTTGTATTTGATGTCTTGTGGCTCTAGCCCGAGCGAGGCAAATGGAAAGATCTTGCTGCCTGCCCCGATTGAGGTTCGACCCTCAACGACGACGTGGGCGCGGAGGACGACATTGTCTGCGAGTTCCACATTTGGGCCCACGACGCAAAAGGGTCCGATTTCCACGTTCGAGCCGAGTCTCGCGCCGGGATCAACGGCGGCAGTCGCATGAATTTTGGACATAAAGCGTCTACTCGGTCTCAATCGTATCGACGATCACGGCGCTGACTTCGGCTTCTGCAACGAGGTTGCCGTCGACCATGGCTTGGGCCCGGAAACGCCACACGCGCCCGCGATTGCGCATCTTCTGGACATGATAATGAACCGTATCGCCAGGAAATACCGGGCGGCGGAAACGAGCCTTGTCGATTGCCATGAAATAGACAATGGGCGGTTCGTCGAATGCGTCGATGAAACGCATACACAGCGCGCCCGCCGTCTGCGCCATGCCCTCAACAAGAAGAACGCCAGGCATCACCGGATTTCCGGGAAAATGACCTTGGAAATACGGCTCGTTGGCCGTGACGTTTTTTATGCCCAAAGCTGATCGATCCCCGTCCATGTCGACAATCCGGTCGACAAGCAGGAATGGATAGCGATGCGGCAGAAGCTTCATGATATCGGCGGTTTCCAACCGATCCTGCTTCTCAGTTTCTCCGCTCTCGTTCATACGGACCGGCTCCTTCGATGCGGATTTTCGGCTAGTCGCCGTCTCCGCCTCCTCCTTGGTCACCCTTAATATCCTTACGTTCGGCAAGCTGGCTTAAAACCGTCAGTTCACGGAACCATTGCCGGACCGGTTTGGCCGGCGTTCCGCCCCAACGTGCTCCCGGTGGGACATCACCCCGGACGTTACTGGTTCCGGCGATTTGCGCGCCAGCGCCAATCTTAATATGGCCGATGACGCCGACCTGGCCTCCTAAGGCGACAAAATCACCGAGTTCTGAACTGCCTGAGATACCCGTTTGGGACACGATAATGCAATGTCTTCCGACGATGACGTTGTGCCCGATTTGGACGAGATTATCAATTTTTGTGCCTTCTCCGATGATCGTATCCCGAAGAGCGCCGCGATCCACGGTCGAATTCGCACCGATCTCAACATCGTCCTGAATGACCACGCGTCCGATCTGCGGAACCTTTAAATGCCCCTCGCGGCCCATGGCAAAGCCAAATCCATCTTGGCCGATGGCAACGCCTGCGTGAATGACGACGCGATTGCCGAGCAAAGCATGCGTAACGGCGGCGTTCGGCCCGATATAGCTCCCTCGACCGATATGCACGCGATAGCCAATCACAGCTCCAGCAGCAATGGTCGTGCCCTCGCCGATATGAGCCTCGGGGCCGACGATCGCGCCCGGCTCCACGGTGACATCGGGTTCAAGGACTGCCGATGGATGCACGGCATGAACGGTCTCGTCCGCGCCCGGAGCCCCGGCGGTCTTTGCTCTGAGAGAGTTCGGGTAGAACAAGGCGGTCGCCTTGGCGAAGCCCCGATAGGGCTCCGGCATCACGAGGCCGGTTGTGCCTCCGGGGAGCTTTCGGACGAATTTGGGCGGGACGATGCAAACGCTCGCGTGAGTTTTTGAAAGTGCCGGCAAGTATTTGGGATTGTCCGCGAAAGACAGATCCCCTTCACCGGCGCCATCGAGCGGACGGACGTCCTTGAGTTCACGTTCGGGGTCCGCATCTGCTCCGAGCTCCGCGCCGATCGAGGAGGCAATAACGCGCAGAGAGAACGGGCCGACGCGCTCGAAAAATCCCGGATGTTCCATTGGATCTCCTAGCGGGCGAGGACCCGCTATCGGGAATGGCGGGGTGCCGTGAAAGTCCGGCTGTCTTTAGAACTGGGTCGAGGCACCGAAGCGGAAGAGCTCAGTCCGGTCGAAGTCTGCCTTTAGCAGTGCCTCGGCGAGATCGGCGCGCAATGGACCAAGCGGCGACTGCCAGATCAGACTGACGCCGGTTGAGAGGCGGGTATCGGCAGTGTCCAAAATAAAGCTACCTTCATCCACGTTCACGGCCTGGACCGCGTTGTCACCCGGTTCCCAGAGCGAACCGGCATCAACAAACACGGCACCTTGCATGCCGAGACTTTCGGGAATTAGCGGCAAGGGGAAGCGAAGTTCCGCTGTCGTTGCCCAGTAGTATTTGCCGCCAAGCGAGTCCTGACTACAGTTCGGAACGCGCTTGCCCGTGCTCGGACTTCGGCACGCATCGCGAGGACCGTAACCTGCGCGGTCAAAGCCGCGGATCGTCTCGCCGCCTCTGAAGAAGAGGTCCGTCAGACGCAGATTCTCGCCGCCCCAGCCTTCGATGATACCGCCTTGGGCGCGACCGACGAGCGTAATCTTGCTGGTGATGGGATAGTAGCCACGCGTATCCACAGCAAGGCGATTGTACTGCACATCACCGCCAACCCCGGCGAAATCCTGAGAAATTGAAGCAAAAATACCGCTGGTTGGAGACTGCGGCAAGTTCCGCGTGTCATAGGCAAGCGTGTAGCCAAGGCTGGACACGATAACCTGCCCTTCCGCCGCGGCCTGCTTGATAGCGAGCGATGCATCGCGCGTCGCGTCATAGATTTCCTCGCTCTGCAGCCGGTAGCGCAGGCCCATCTGCGTATTGTTGGCTATCGGGAAACCAAGACGCAAATTGCCGCCTGTGTTGCGCTGTCGGAACGACGCCACGTCGCGCAAGTCCACCTCCTTGTGGAAGAGGTCGAAACCAGCCGCCAAGTTGCGGCCGAGGAATGCAGGTTCGGTAAAGCTGAAGTCGATCTGGAAGCGCTCGAAGCTGCCCGACAAGCCAAGGCGCACGTACTGGCCCTTACCCATAAGATTTCGCTCGGTGACGCTCACATCGCCGATCACGCCTTCCGTCGTAGAGTAACCGACACCGAACGAGAACTCACCTGTCGGCTGCTCGACGACCACCACCGAGACGATAACGCGGTCGGCCGCGCTGCCGGGTTCCGTCTCGACATTGACTGTCTTGAAGAAGCCAAGCGCTTGCAGCCGCTTTCTGGCCGCTTGGATGAGCAACCGGTTATACGCATCGCCTTCCGCCAGCCGGAATTGGCGACGGATGACCTGATCCTCTGTTCGGTAGTTGCCAACGATGTTGATCCGCTCAATGTAGACGCGCGGGCCTTCGTCGATGACGTATGTGATGTTGATCAATTGCGTTGTCGGATCGCGATCGAACCGCGGCCTCACCTGACCAAACGCATAACCTTGCTCCGAGACCTTTACAGTCAGCGCCTCAATGGTCTTCTCGATCTTTTCGGAGTTATAGCGTTTGCCAGGCTTCGTTAGAATGGCACCGCCCAAAGCGTTCACATCGAGAGAAGGCAGCGCGCTTTCGATGTCGATATAGCCGAACCGGTAGCGCGGCCCTTCATAGATTTCGAAGGTTAGAACGAACCCGCCCTTTTCCGCGATAATATCGGCGTTGGCTGAAACGATCCGAACATCGGCGTAGCCGTTCTTGAGATAGAACTGACGTAGAAGCTCGCGGTCAAGCAGCATGCGGTCAGGGTCATAGATATTGGTATTCTTGAGAAAGCTCAGCCAATTCGTACGCGTCGTTGTGATCACGTAGCGCAGCTGTGAGTCACTGAAGGAATCATTGCCCACGAAGCGGATGGCTCGCACCTTCGTCTTCACGCCGTCACCAATTTGGAAGACGATTTCAACCCGGTTGCTCCCGAGCGGAATGACCTGGGCGCCGACTTGCGCGTCATAGAGCCCCTGACGCGACAGAACGTCCCGAATCCGTTGCTCGTCAGCTTGCACGCGGGCCTTTGTGTAAACCGAGCGCGGCTTGAGCTGGACTTCGGATCGAAGTGTGTCGTCTTCGACCTCTTTGTTCCCCTCGAAGCGAACGCGGGCAACGACTGGATTTTCAACCACGACCACGACAACCGTTGCGTATTGCCGGCGGATGCGGACGTCCTTGAAGAGCCCTGTCGCGAAAAGTGTCTTGAGAGACTGGTTGATCTCGCCCGGATCGTAAGGGTCGCCAGCAGCAAATGAGAGATAGGAGCGGATTGTTTCCGCTTCGACGCGCTGATTTCCTTGGACGACAACGGAGTTAATGGTGGTGCTCTGCGCTGACGCCGCGAAGTCGCCGAAGCTTGCGCTGAAACCCAGCGAAAGCGGGACGCTACACATTACCAGGAGGACTGCCACCAGCCCTCTTTCTAACGTCCAACGCACCATTTCTGGTGTAATCCCCCGTTAACCCAAACCAGTCGTAGGCTGATGCCCATGGGGCCACTTGTTTGTGGCCGATTTTAGATAGTCTTTTGCCTGTCTTGATTAAAATGCGCGGGCGATTTATCCCCACCGCCCGTGCATCGTACCATTACAGAAACTTCAAATGAATCAGATCGTTCCACGTTGCAAAGATCATTAGCATGAGGACAAAGGCAAGGCCAATGCGAAAACCGATCTCCTGCGTCGTTTCGCTCAACGGTTTTCCCCTCACCGCCTCAATTCCGTAAAACAAAAGATGGCCACCATCGAGCATGGGTATTGGGAAAAGGTTTATGAGCCCAATACTGACAGAAATGATGGCTGCAAGGTTGAGAAGTGCAAGAAATCCCGCAGTCGCCACTTGCCCAGAAACTTGGGCAATTCTGAGCGGACCGCCCAACTGATCTGCGTCCTCTCGCCCTGCGACGACGTCGTAAAGATAACCCAGCGACCGAGAGACGACGAAGTAGCACTCCTTGACGCCCATTACGAAGGCCGTGGCGGGATCATGCCGCTCGAGGGTCCAATCTTCTGGCGATGCGCTCCGCTTGATGCCTAGAAGCCCAACTTTGAACGTGTTTCCGAAGCGATCCGTGATCTCTTTGCGTTCTGGGATTGCCGTCAGAGCAACATTTGCGCCGCCACGATCAACGACAAAATTCAGCGGACGATCAGGGCTTGTGGCCACGATTCGCTGCATATCGGCAAAATTGTCGATTGCCGAGCCGTCAATGATGGTGACCAGGTCTCCCGGTTTGAAGCCCGCCCGTTCTGCGGCGCTCCCTGCCGTCACGTCATCCACCTTCGGCGCAGTGATCCGCTCGCCGAAAATGCTGAAAATCCCCATGAAAATCAGAATCGCGAAAATGAAGTTTGCAGCTGGCCCGGCGGCGACGATGGCGGCCCGCTGCGCCAAGGATTTTCCTTGAAAACTATTCTCGCGGTCCTCCTCCGACATGGAATCAAGGGACTTTTGGCCCGCGCTGGCAGCGTTCTCATCGTCGATAAACTTGACGTAGCCCCCAAGTGGAATCCAGGCCACGCGCCAGCGCGTCCCGTGACGGTCGTAGAAACCGAAGATTTCGGGACCGAATCCAATTGAGAAGACTTTGACTCCCACACCGCACCAGCGCGCGACGAGGAAGTGTCCAAGTTCATGGACGAAGACCACGATCGTCAGGATGAAAAGGAATGGGACGAGATAGCCCAGCAGCGTGCCGCCGAAGCCGGAAACCGAAGTTAGAATATCCATATGTGCTGTTACCTAGAGATTTTGGCCCTTATTAGTCCGCGAGTCTATTAGGTGCAAACCTCTTTCATGCAAACCGTGGGAGCCAGTTTCTGGCCCGGATTCGGGCCTCTTCATCGATTTCGAGAACGTCTTCCGCGCTTGCTGTCTGTTGACCTGTCAGGTCCACGCAAGAGGCCAGCGTGCTCTCGACCAGCCCGGCGATTCCCAGAAATCCGAGTCGGTTTTCGAGAAATGCCGCAACGGCGACTTCGTTCGCGGCATTGAGAACGGTGCCCGCACTGCCTCCTGCAATCAGCACCTCTTTGGCAACGCGTAGCGCTGGGAAGCGCTCAAAGTCGGGCGCCTCGAATGTCAGCGCGCTGACCTTGGCAAGGTCCAGGCGCTCATTGGGGACATGCATGCGCTCGGGCCAGGCGAGGCTGTAGGCAATCGGGGTGCGCATGTCTGGGCAACTGAGCTGCGCCAGCACGGCACCATCGCTCATCTGAACCAGGCAGTGAACGATCGATTGCGGGTGGACCAAGATATCCAGCTTCTCGGGCGGCAGGGCAAATAGGTGATGTGCTTCAATCAGTTCCAGGCCTTTGTTCATCAAAGACGCCGAATCGATCGTGACCTTGGCACCCATGGTCCAGTTTGGATGTTTCAATGCCTGCTCGGGGCCTGCGGAGGCCATCTGCTCGATAGACCAGGTTCGGAACGGACCGCCTGAGGCGGTGAGGCAGAGGCTCTCGATGCGCTCAAGTTCCGTCCCCGTCATGGCCTGAAGTGCCGCAGAGTGTTCCGAATCGACAGGAAGCAGCGTTGTGCCGTGCCGGGCGACTTCGGTCATAAAAATGCTGCCGCCGGATACAAGGCATTCCTTGTTGGCCAGGGCGACGGCAGTGCCTTGGCGAATGGCGCTCAGTGTAGGTTTGAGACCGGCAACGCCAACAATGGCCGCCATCACCCAATCGGCAGGCCGGCTCGCTGCCTCAAGAAGCGCTTTTTGGCCTGCCGCAACTTCAATGCCTGTCCCTGCCAAGGCGAGCGACAGATCCTTGTAGGCATCTGCGTCTGCGGCCACGGCGAGTTTGGCTTTGTGCTTGATCGCGAGTTCGGCCAAGCGCTTGACGTTCTTGTGGGCGGTGAGCGCGACAACGTCATAGTCTTGCGGATTGCGGCCGATGAGATCGAGCGTGTTCTCTCCGATGGATCCGGTTGCGCCCAGCACCGTGACCCGTTTTGGCTTCATTGCGTCGGCGGTTGGCTCAATGGCCGGGGGTTTTCTCAGAGGAAACAGGGCTTTGCCTTACCAGATTAGAAGCCCTGCGCCCGGGGCCTCCGGATTACGCAAGGCGATGAGTGCCGCTACGACCGCAGCCAGCAAGAGGCTGTCAATCCGGTCGAACAGGCCGCCATGGCCTGGGATGAGTTGGCTCATGTCCTTAATACCCAACCGTCGTTTGATGGCGCTTTCAAGCAAGTCGCCCATCTGGCACGCAATTGCGAGCACCAAGGCGACGGCCCCGAGCACCCAGGCAGACGTGCCGCCAAGATAGAACGCGAAGGCGCCGCCGACCAGGACGGGCGTCGCCGTACCAACAATGAAACCGCTCCATGTTTTTTTGGGTGAAATGGTGGGGGCGAATTTCGGCCCGCCAAAACACCGCCCGCCTACATAGGAGGCGGTATCAGTGGTCCATGCGACAGCGAGCAGAAATAGAACCGCTGCAAGCCCAAAGTCCGGGTCGCTGCGCAGCCAAATGAGCGCTAGCGCGGGACATGCGACATAAAAGAGTCCAGCGACCGCAAGGCGCGGATGTCCATTCTGCTGACCGGAAAAGGCAATGACGCCTGCCGTGGCTGCCAGAAGAATGAGGCCGAGTTGGTATTTATGCATGGCCACGAAGATGACGAGTGCGGTCACGCAGACAGTTTGGAGCAATGTGGTTCCATCGAAACCGTTTCCGCGCGTTGCACTGCCCCATTCCCACAGCAACAGGCCCGCGGCGACGATCACCAGAACGAGGAAGCTCCAGGGGCTCAAAAGCACGGCCGCGAGGGCCAGGGCTGCCAGCACCACTGCGGACGCGACCCGCCGCAGCAATTCGGGCTGGGGTTTGGCGAGCGTCGTCTTCTGGCTATCGCCTGGGGGTGTTGCCGATGTCACGCGGTCGATCTCGCAGAGCGGCCGCCAAAACGCCGATTCCGCCGCTGATATTCACCGATTGCGGCCTCAAACAGCGCCTTGTCGAAATCGGGCCAATAAGCATCGACGAAAACGAATTCCGCATAGGCCAGTTGCCAGAGCAGGAAATTCGACAGCCGCAACTCGCCGGACGTACGGATCAGGAGATCGGGGTCCGGGAGATCTTCCGTGTCGAGGTAGGAAGCGAACAGCTTTTCGGTCACGTCTTCCGGAGTGAGCTTTCCGATCTTCGCATCTTCGGCAATGCGCTGCGCCGCGCGGGCAATCTCGTTGCGCGCGCCGTAATTGAACGCGATCGTGAGAACGAGCTCTGTGTTGTCTTTGGTCAGCTCGACGGCGTCATCCAGCAGGCGCACGATGTCGTCGTCAAGTCCTGAGCGCGATCCGATAACATGGATCTTGACCCCGTTCTTGTGGAGATCAGCAAGATCACGCCGAATGAAGCGGCGCAGAAGCCCGAAAAGATGGTGGATTTCCTTCTCAGGGCGCGACCAATTCTCGGATGAGAAGCTGAAAAGCGTGAGGTGCGTGACGCCGAGTTCCTTCGAGGCTTCGACGATACGCCGAACAGCTTCGACGCCCTGGCGATGGCCCTCGACACGGGGCAAGCGACGCTCGGCCGCCCAGCGCCCATTGCCGTCCATGATGATGGCGACATGGAGCGGGTTTGGCTGGTCGTCGCTTCCCCAGTTGTTGTCAATTACAAGCGTCACAGCCGGCCTCTTCGCAGCAAGCCACCAAGTCAGTATAGATAAGCCAAAAGATCAGACTTAGACCTGCATGATCTCTGCTTCTTTGGTGGCCAGCGCCTCATCGAGCTCTTTAATGACCTTGTCGGTCAAGTCCTGCACCTTGGTGGCTAGCGTATGGTGCTCGTCCTTGCCCATGTCGCCGTCCTTCTCCGCCTTCTTCAAGTGCTCCATCCCATCGCGGCGTACATTGCGCACGGCGATGCGGCCCTGCTCGGCATATTTGTGGGCGACTTTCGCAAGTTCCTGCCGGCGCTCTTCATTGAGTTCCGGGATCGGCAGGCGCAAGACCTGGCCTTCGACTACAGGGTTGAGGCCCAAATCCGACTCGCGGATCGCTTTGTCGACCGCGGCCACCTGGCTCTTATCCCAGACCTGCACCGTAATCATACGAGCCTCGGGGACGTTCACGGTCGCCACCTGAGTGAGGGGCATTGGCGAGCCATAGGCCGAAACTGTGATGGGGTCCAACAGGCTGGCGCTCGCCCTACCCGTGCGCAGTCCGCTGAATTCATGCTTGAGAGAGGCCAGCGCGCCACGCATCCGCCGCTCGATTTCATCCAATTCGAAGTCAGCCATCTTGTCTTCCCTGCTCGCCTCTGCTCGCAACTCACGTCGCGACCCGTGCGGGCCCTGTTGGCGTTTCCAAGGATCCTAGAGCGTTTCAGCCGCCGTCTATCGTTGTTGAGGCGCCTTGCCCCTGCAGTTCGAGAGCCAAGCTGCCTTGGTTCTTGATCGAAAACACAATAATCGGAATCCGGTTGTCACGGGCAAGTGCGATCGCCGCACCGTCCATGATCTTGAGGTCTTGCTTTAGCACATCGGCATAGCTGAGCCGGTCATAACGTTTTGCGTCCGCAACCTTCTTTGGGTCCGCACTGTATACGCCATCGACCTGCGTGGCCTTGTAGAGGGCCTCGCATTCCATCTCGGCGGCGCGCAGCGCGGCGGCTGTGTCTGTCGTGAAGAACGGATTGCCCGTGCCGGCAGCGAAGACCAGCACGCGCCCCTTATCCAAATGATCCAATGCCTTATCGCGGATATAGGGCTCGCAGACTGTTGGCATGGGAATCGCTGAGAGAACCCGGGCCGTCTGTCCGGCCCGCTCGATGGCAGTTTGAAGCGCGAGCGCGTTCAAGACCGTAGCCAGCATCCCCATATAGTCGGCACGGGCACGGTCAATGCCGCTCTCGGCCGCCATCATGCCGCGGAAAATGTTGCCACCGCCGACAACGAGGCAAATTTGGACGCCCATTTGAGCGGCAGAGGCAATGTCCTTGGCAATGGGCTCGATGACACCAAGGTCGATACCGAAGCCCTTATCGCCGGCGAGTGCCTCGCCGGAGAGTTTTACGAGAACGCGCCCGTAACGCGGTTTAGCGGCGGCAGATGGTGTATCCATCAACGCAAGGCTCCGGCAGCGATTTCAAGGGACATAACTTTAAGAGGCACAGCCTGAACTTGCGGCGGCTCGACGTGAGCCGCCGCCAGAACCCTAGGCGCCTGACGCTGCCGCGGCAACCTCGGCGGCGAAATCGCTTTTGCCCTTGTCGATGCCCTCACCAAGGGCAAACCGGTAAAAGCCGGTAATCTTGATCGGGGCACCCGCGTCCCTACCGGCGGCCTCCATAGCCTTGGCGACCGTGTTATCCGGATCGTGGACGAAGGGCTGCTGGAGAAGGACCACTTCTTCGAAGTACTTGCGGAGGCGGCCCTCGACCATTTTCTCGATCACGGCCTCAGGCTTTCCGGATTCCTTCGCCTGTTCGGTTAGGACCGCGCGCTCGCGCTCCACGAGATCCTGATCGAGGCTGTCCGTGTCGACAGCCTGCGGGTTCGCTGCCGCGATATGCATGGCGACTTGCTTGCCGAAGGATTTCAAAGCCTCCGCATCGCCTGTGGATTCGATGGCAACAATGACGCCGATCTTGCCGAGGCCAGGACCCGATTGGTTATGCATATAGCTTGAGACGACGCCGCCGTCGGCGGATAGATGGGCAGTCCGGCGAAGGGTCATGTTCTCGCCGATCGAGCCAACCATTTCCTTCAGCGTCTCGGCGACGGAGGCTGAACCGCCGCCGTAGGCCTCGGCACCTAGCTTTTCCAAATTGCCTTTGGCCTTCAATGCCGAACTGGACACCGCCCCGACCATCTCCTGGAAACTCGGGTTCCGGGCAACGAAGTCGGTCTCGGAGTTGACCTCGACCAGCGCGGCTTCTGACCCGTTTTCGGCGAGGCCGATCAGGCCCTCGGCCGCAACCCGGCCAGCCTTTTTGGCGGCCTTCGCGAGGCCTTTGGCACGGAGCCAATCGACAGCGGCTTCCATGTCGCCATCGTTCTCTTTGAGCGCGGCTTTACAATCCATCATGCCCGCGCCGGTCTTCTCGCGGAGCTCTTTGACCATGGCTGCAGAAATCGTCGCCATCAGTTCCTCTTCGCTTGGCGCCAGGCCGTCTGTCTGGCCCGGCGTTTCGGTTACGCAGTTGCTTTGGTTTCGGCCTTGGAGTCTTCGGCCTTGGCATCCGCAGCCGGCGTGGTTTCGGCGGCCTCGGCCTCCTGGATGGCCGGCTCCCTCATGGGCTCCTCGGCAGCGCCAAGATCGACGCCAACAGAGCCTTGGGCCCGCTCAATGCCGTCGATGGCGGCCCGTGCGATCAGGTCACAATACAGGGTGATCGCGCGGCCGGCGTCGTCGTTACCCGGAATGGGATAGGTAATCCCGTCGGGGTCGCAGTTCGAGTCGACGATGGCCACGACCGGCATGCCGAGCTTGCGGGCCTCTGCGATCGCGATCGATTCCTTGTTGGTATCGATCACGAACATAAGGTCGGGCGGTGCGCCCATGTCCTTAATGCCGCCGAGAGAGGTTTCAAGCTTGTTCCTCTCGCGGGTCAGCTGGAGGAGTTCTTTCTTGGTCAGACCCCGATGCTCGCCTTCCAACAGCTCCTCCAACGCCTTCAAGCGCTTGATCGAGTGTGAGATTGTCCGCCAGTTGGTCAGCGTGCCGCCGAGCCAGCGATGATTGATGAAGTACTGAGCCGACGAACGTGCCCCCTCTGCGATCGTTTCGGTGGCTTGGCGCTTGGTACCCACGAAGAGCACGCGTCCGCCTTTCGCGACCACATCGGAGACAGCGATCAGCGCCTGGTGCAGCAATGGCACCGTCTGGGTCAGGTCGATGATATGAATATTGTTACGGGATCCGTAGATAAACGGGCCCATTTTCGGGTTCCAGCGATGAGTCTGGTGGCCGAAATGAACACCAGCTTCCAAGAGCTGACGCATAGAAATATCTGGCAGTGCCATGGGACTGCTTTCACTCCTTTTTCCGGTTTTTCCGCCGCGGGGTCATGAGAGACCGGTTTTTGCCGGTCACCGGAGCGAGCGCAAAGGGTTTGAAAGGCCTTTGAGACGCTTAATCCCCGCGTGTGAGATCGTCCGCCTTATAGGGGTGGGGCTCGATATTGGCAAGGGCTCGACATTGGCAACGACTCTCGGGAGTTTGCGAACGCTTCAGCGCTGCGAAAGGAGCGCCATATAGGGCACAGCCTGTCAGCTCATCGGCTTATAGCGCGTTCACGGCGGCAACGCCGTCCACCAGCTTCAATTCGCTCCGCTGGCGGGGCGTTGAATCGACGCCTTGGGGCAAGTTGAATTCCACCTCCTTGCCGTCGAAACGCAGGATGATCCGGAACGTCCCCTGCCCGCGTTTGGTGCCGATTTGTTCGGCAAGCGCTGTGAGCGCGTGTGGATCGTCCAAGATGACTTCCAGACCCGATGCCCGCTCTTCGGCGGTGTTATCGAGGGAGGAGATGTTCTGCACTCGTGCGCGGACCGTCTCGCCGTCGGACTCAGCCTCTACATCGAGCAGGACAATCGACCCTGGCTCAAGGAGTGCACGACCGGCGATGAGTGCTTCGGAAAAGATTACCGCTTCGAACTGACCGGTTGCATCAGAGAAGGCTGCAAATGCGTATGGGTTGCCGCTCTTCCCCTTGCGCTCGCGGGCGGACAGGACTGTTCCGGCGAGCCGGCCGACCGCGCGGCGCGTTTGCGCCTTGGTCGAGAAATCCGCCCAAGTCCTAACCCCGAGCGCGTGCAGGACCTCTTCGTAGTCATCGAGAGGGTGTCCGGTCAGAAAGAATCCCACTGCATCGAACTCCCGGGACAGCCTGTCGGCCGGAACCCAGGGCTTGGCGGGCCGCAGGTCGATAGCCGGTGGGGTGTGTCCGCCACCGGAAAAGAGATCGTTTTGGCCACCCATCCGGGCCTCTTGCGCGCAATTTCCGGCCAGGATCATCCGGTCCACGTTCTCGAGCGCGCTCGCCCGATCGATGTCGAGATCATCGAAGGCACCCGCGATCGAGAGCGTCTCCAACGCGCGCTTGTTCACGTAGCGGGGATTGAGGCGGCGGGAAAAATCGGAGATGTCCTTGAAGGGCCCGTTTTCATTGCGCTCCGCGACAATAAACTCCACTGCTGGGCGGCCAATATTCTTAAGTGCAGCAATGGAGTAACGAATTGCCTTCCCATTTGGTATGAAGTCTACCTCGGAATAGTTCACCGAGGGCGGTTCGAGATGAATTCCAAGCCGCCTGGCCTCTTGGACAAAGTTGTTCAGTTTGTCGGCGTTACCTGTGTCAAAGGTCATGGACGCGGCAAGGAATTCGGTCGGGAAGTTCGCTTTGAAATACGCGGTTTGGTATGCGATCAGTGCGTAGGCCGCCGCATGGGACTTGTTGAAGCCGTAACCGGCGAATTTCGCGACGAGTTCGAAAATGTATTCCGCGCGCCTCTTGTCCACGCCATTCGCGACAGCGCCCTCGACGAAGCGCGTGCGCTGTTGATTCATCTCGGCCTTGATCTTCTTGCCCATGGCCCGGCGCAGAAGGTCGGCTTCGCCAAGGGAGTAGCCGGATAGGACCTGCGCGATCTGCATGACCTGTTCCTGATAGATGATGACGCCATAGGTCTCCTCCAGGATCGGCTCGATAATCTTGTGGAGGCTCTCGATCTCCTCCTTCCCGTGCTTGCGATTGACGAATGTCTCGATGTTGTCCATCGGCCCTGGTCGATAGAGCGCGACCATTGCGATAATGTCTTCGAAACGGTCCGGCTTCAGCTTCCGCAAGGCATCGCGCATGCCCTGGCCGTCAAGCTGAAACACGCCGGTCGTCTCCCCTTTCTGCATGAGTTTGTAGGCGCCCTTGTCATCGAGCGGGATGTTGGCGGGGTCGATGTCTTCCCCTGATCGCGCGATCAGGGTTCGCGCCGTTTCGAGGACCGTGAGCGTCTTGAGCCCCAGGAAGTCGAACTTCACCAGGCCCGCAGCTTCCGCCCATTTCATATTGAACTGGGTTGCGGGGAGCTGTGAGCGCGCATCGCGGTAGAGCGGCACTAGCTCCATCAAGGGCCGGTCGGCGATGACGACGCCTGCCGCATGAGTTGAGGCGTGACGATAAAGACCTTCGAGGCGCAAGCCGATATCGAGGAGCTTTGCGACGATCGGGTCCTTATCGCGTTCCTCCTGCAAACGGGGCTCGCCGGCGATGGCTTTGGGCAGCGTGACCGGATTGGCGGGGTTCATCGGCACAAGCTTGCAGAGACGGTCAACCTGGCCATAGGGCATCTGCAACACGCGCCCGACATCGCGCAGGACGGCGCGGGCCTGGAGCTTACCGAAGGTGATGATCTGCGCCACGCGGTCCTCGCCATAGCGATCCCGCACATAGGCGATCACCTCGTCGCGGCGGTCCGGGCAGAAATCGATGTCGAAGTCGGGCATCGACACCCGCTCCGGGTTCAAGAAACGCTCGAAAAGAAGTCCAAACCGAATGGGGTCGAGATCCGTGATCGTCAGCGCATAGGCTACCAGTGAGCCGGCACCAGAACCACGGCCTGGACCCACCGGAATCCCCTGCCCCTTCGTCCACTTAATGAAGTCCGACACGATCAGAAAGTATCCCTGATAGTTCATGCCGGTGATGATCTTGAGTTCCAAGGCCAGGCGCTCAGTATACGAGGCCTCGTCATAGCCCGGCGCCGGCCCGTGCTGCGCGAGTCGTGCGGCCAAGCCCTGCTCCGCTTGGCGCGTTAGTTCAGCCGCTTCCTTCTCGGACAGCGCGCCGGTGGCCTTCTCACCAGACAATGAGGCGGGAAGGATGGGTTGGTGTTTCTTAGGGCGATACGCGCAGCGCTTGGCGATCTCGACCGTATTCTCGATGGCCTCCGGAAGGTCCGAGAACAACGCGCACATTTCCTCGGAGGTTCTGAAGTAGTGCTCGGGGCTGAGACGACGGCGCTCGTCGACGGCGACATAGCTACCTTGTTCGATGCAGATCAACGCGTCGTGCGCTTCGAAATCTTCCGCAGTCGCGAAATAAGGCTCGTTGGTGGCCACGAGCGGGATGGAACGATCGTAGGCAATCTGTATGAGCTGTGGTTCGACTAGTTTTTCGTGTGTTAAGCCATGACGTTGTAGCTCGATATAGAACCGATCTTTGAAGATGGCGTGGAGGGCTTCTATGCGGGCGCAGGCAAGTTCTGGGTTGCCGTCCGCGAAGGCCTGATCCACGAGGCCCTCCGGCCCGCCGCTTAGTGCAATCAATCCATCAGAATAGTCCAAAAGCTCCTGAATGGTGACGAGCGGATCTCCGGAGTCTGCCGCGGTGAAATAGGCATGGCTCGTGAGGCGCATCAAATTGCGGTAGCCGGTCTCGTCCTTGGCCAGCAGCGCCGCACGCCCATCCACCGTGGGACCGCGAGGCTCCATACCCTTCGCCGGGCTCTGTTCTGTTTCGAAGGTGAGGTTCAGCGTGCAGCCAATGATGGGCTGAATGCCCGTCTTAGCCATGGCCTCGGAGAACTCGAGCGCTCCGAAAAGATTATTGGTGTCGGTCAACGCGAGCGCTGGTGCGCCGTCCGCTTGGGCCAGCTCGACGAGTTTTGGAATCGTGAGAGCGCCCTCCAGCAAGGAATAGGCGGAGTGCACGCGAAGGTGCACGAAGGGTTGGCTCTCGCTCAATTCGGCCTGGCTCTGCGCGTATCGTTTAGCGGAACAGAATCACGGCGTCTTGGCCGCGCCTTCCGTTGTCCGTTCAAAGCACGTGGGAATCCAGAGGCCGCGCTACTCTTATCCACGCATTACAGGTCGGCGCATGAAAGGTCCTGGGGTCACACTTGACTGGACGTTCGCAGTGTTCCTGCAATGTTCGCGTTCGTCAAGGCCTAGCCAGCGGTCTCTACAACCGTGACCTCTTCCTCAACGAGAAGCCCTTCGGCCAGACGAAGGGTGCGGTCCATACGAGTGGCCAAATCAAGATTGTGGGTCGCAATGACGGCCGCGACGCCCTCGTCTCGGACGAGGCGGATGAGTTCTTCAAAGACGCGGTCGGCCGTATGGGGATCGAGATTGCCCGTCGGCTCGTCCGCAAGGAGCAACTTGGGCTGATTGGCCACCGCGCGGGCAATGGCCACGCGTTGCTGCTCGCCGCCGGACAATTCGGCAGGGCGATGCTCCCAGCGGTCCTCCAGGCCAAGCGGACCGAGAAGCGCCTTTGCCCGGGTGCGCGCCTCGTCCTTTGTGCGGCCCAGGATCAATTGCGGCAGCATCACATTCTCAAGGGCCGAGAATTCGGGCAGGAGATGGTGAAACTGATAGATGAAGCCAACGTCCATGCGGCGAATACGGGTGCGCTCACCCTCATTGAGGGCTCCACAATCGACACCATTGAGAATGACCAGCCCGCCGTCTTGTCGCTCCAGGAGGCCGGAGATGTGCAGCAGCGTCGATTTTCCCGCGCCCGACGGGCCAAGCAGCGCCACCGTCTCGCTGGGATAGAACGAGGCGGTCGCCTTCTTCAGCACATCGATGCGGCGGTCGCCTTGGATAAAGGCGCGCTCAAGATCTTTAAGCCGCAGGGCCGGTGTTCTGTCGGTTCCGTCCACCATGTTTCCTATTCGTAGCGTAGCGCTTCGACCGGATCCAAGCGCGAGGCACGCCAGGCCGGGTAGACGGATGCCAGGACCGATAATGTGAGAGCCATGATCACCACCGAGACGGTCTCGCCCATATCCATCTTGGCGGGAAGTTCGGACAGGTAGTAGAGCTCGGCCGGGAACAGCTCGGTGTCGGTAAGCCAGGAGACGAACCATCGGATGTGATCGATGTTCTGGCAGACAAGCACGCCGAGGATGAGTCCTGCCAGCGTGCCCGACACGCCAATCGTGGCCCCGGCGATGAGAAAGATGCGCATGATGGCGCCGCGCGTTGCTCCCATAGTTTTGAGAATGGCGATGTCGCGGGCTTTATCCTTCACAAGCATTTTGAGCCCGGAGATGATGTTAAGCGCCGCCACCAATACAATCAGTGTCAGGATTAAAAACATCACATTGCGTTCGACCTGAAGCGCGGAGAAGAAGGTGGCGTTGCGTTGTCGCCAATCGCTGACATAGATCGTCGGGCCACCGGCCTCTATGATCTTCGGAGAGAGTTCGGCTACCTCATCGGGGGACTCCAGCACGACTTCGAGGACGGTGACGCGGTCGGGCTGGTTGAAATAGAGCTGCGCTTCATTGAGCGGCATGAAGAGAATGCTCGAATCATATTCCGACATCCCGATTTCAAAGATCGCGACGACGGGGTAGCGCTTGATGCGCGGCGCCGTGCCAAGCGGGGTCGATGCGCCGCGCGGTGTCAGAACCGATACGCTGTCGCCGATTCTCACATTCAATGCGTTGGCCATGCGGCTGCCAATAGCGACCCCGGGCTTTTCGTCGAAACCATCGAGCGTGCCGAAATGCACCTTCGAGGAAATTGCCTTGAGACTTTTCAGGTCCTGTTCGCGCAAGCCACGCACCAAGGCACCCGTCGAGCCAAGCGGTGTGGAAACCAAGACTTGGCCTTCGACGAGCGGGAGTGCGTATTTGACGTCCTCGACCTTGCGCACCCGCTCCGCCACCTCGTCATAGTCCGTGAACTGGCCGAGGCTATGCACCACCACGTGCCCATTTAGGCCGAGCATCTTGTCAAACAGCTCTTGGCGGAACCCGTTCATTACGGCCATCACGATAATGAGCGTCGCGACACCCAGCATGATGCCGAAGAAGGAAAAGCCCGCGATGACTGAGATGAAGCCTTCCTTGCGGCGCGCGCGCAAATAGCGCAACGCGACCAGCCATTCGAAGGGCGCGAACGCTCTCGTGCTCGTTGAGGCGCTCGTGCTCGTGGCCGAAAGAGAGCTCATAGGCGAAGTTGTGCTCGAGTCCACGCTCATACGCCATCTTTCTTGGGCTCGGAACAAGCTGCGTGAAGCATACTCAACGCTGAATCGAAGGTCAGACTATGGCGGGCACCGGTAGCCCGCTCCTTCAGCTCGACTTCTCCCGCTTTCAGGCTCCGGGGTCCAACGATTAACTGCCAAGGAAGACCGATCAGGTCCATGGCGGCGAACTTTGCCCCTCCCCTGTCTTGGCGGTCGTCATAGAGCACATCAAAGCCCGCATCCTCTAGGCGAGCGTAAAACTTTTCGCATGCTGCGTCCGTATCCGCATCTCCCGCTTTCAGATTGATCAATCCAATATCGAACGGAGCGACGGATTGCGGCCAGATGATGCCGGCGTCGTCGTGGGATGCCTCAATTATAGCGCCTACAAGGCGCGACACGCCGATGCCGTAGGAGCCCATCTGGACCGTGACGAGTTCGCCGTCCGGTCCTTGCACGCGCGCGCCCATCGCTTGCGAATATTTGGTGCCGAAGTAGAAAATATGACCAACTTCGATGCCGCGCGCGGTGACCCGATCGTCCGTGGCGATCTCGGTCTCGAAACGGGTTGCGTCGTGCATTTCGGATGTCGCGGCGTATTGCTGCGTCCACGAGCGAACTAGCGGGCTCAGATCGGCATCGTAATCGACATCGGTGCCGGGTGGCTCCATCGTGAGATAGTTCTTGTGGCAATAAACCTCGCTCTCCCCTGTGTCGGCGAGAATGATGAACTCATGAGAGAGGTCGCCCCCAATCGGGCCAGTCTCGGCCGCCATGGGGATCGACTTCAGCCCCATGCGCGCGAACGTCCGCAAATACGCAACGAACATGCGGTTATAGGACTTGCGCGCATCGGAATGGGTGAGGTCGAAGGAATAGGAATCCTTCATCAGGAACTCGCGGCCGCGCATGACGCCGAACCGAGGCCGGATCTCATCCCGGAACTTCCATTGAATGTGATAGAGGATGCGCGGCAGGTCTTTGTAGGATTTCACGCCGTCGCGGAAGATTGCGGTGATCTGTTCCTCGTTCGTCGGGCCGTAGAGCATGTCGCGCTCGTGCCGGTCCTGAATGCGCAGCATCTCCTTGCCGTAGTCGTCGTAGCGTCCACTCTCACGCCAGAGATCGGCGGGTTGGACCGTCGGCATAAGAAGCTCAAGTGCGCCTGCCCGATCCTGCTCTTCCCGCACGATCTTCTCGATCTTACACAAGACCCGGTACCCGAGCGGAAGCCAGCTATAGATGCCGGCGCTCGACTGGCGGATCATGCCTGCCCGCAGCATCAAGCGATGGGAGACGATCTCCGCTTCCTTGGGATCGTCGCGCAAGAGGGGTAGAAAAAAACGGCTGAGGCGCATCTTAGTGCTCTGACGGCGTTGTGTTCGGCAAACCCAAAGAGCTGGCCTTATTTGTGTGGAGCCCGCTCTTGCCCGTCACGGCTTACAAGCTCCCTAGGGGCGGCTAATAGCCAAGTTCGCGTAGGGTGGCAATCGAGACGGGTCACCTTTGTCTGTAGCAGGCGTGATTCTCAAATTGCGGCCAAAATTGGCAGATCGATCGCCAGCGCTCCGATCGCTGCAAAGAAAATAGGCAGGAAGACGTATGCGCAAATTGACATAAGAAATAGCTGCTAACCCGTTGGGCAAGAGAAGTTTGTTTTGTGTCTGCAAGACGTCGTTTTCTTCTGCTTTGTTCATTTTCTCTGGTCGTGTTGAGCAACAAAACTGCGGCGGGGGTTCACAATCATGGTGACAATTTGGCACGGGGTGGCTAATGTCCGGCCACAACGTAGAAGCCTTAGGGACCGTTCGCGATTTCGAAGGTGAAGCGTTGAGAGATTGGACGGTTTCAACAAAAACGGTCCAAGTCTTGGGAGGAAGTGACTCTAGGCGCGCTTAGCATGCAAAATGCATAAGCGTTGCCGCTTTTTCGCCTTGCTCGATATCCGATCAGATACGAGTTGTCCCGGCGGAAGGGATAAGGAGTGCTAACACTAAAAGGCAAGGTCGCACGCGACTTTGCTTTTTTTTTTGACGCCCTGCCCGGCTGTCTAATGTGCTTGCTGAACCGGCTCGTAGCGGGGGAAGAACGGAATATCGTCCAGCGCAATGACGTGGTGCACCATCAGCGCATAAACGCCAGCAAAGACGATTGCGGAGACGATCGTTGTGGCAATCATCTTGGGAAGAAGCCGTGGCGTATGCGGCGCGCTGTCGGCAAAGCCGGGATTTCGCGCCTTGCCCATCTCTTCGGTTGTTCGCACGCCAAAGGGCAGCATGGCGAAAAGGCAAACCCACCAGATGACGAAATAGACCGCGAGGCCGAAGATGAGGCTCATAGGCTATGCCTCCTCGAGTTCCACGAGTGTTCCGCAGAAGTCCTTGGGATGGAGGAAGAGCACCGGCTTGCCGTGAGCCCCAATTTTGGGCTCGCCGTCGCCAAGGACGCGGGCGCCGTCCTTCACCAATTTGTCTCGCGCGGCCATGATGTCCGGAACTTCGTAACAAATATGGTGAATACCACCATTGGGGTTGCGGTCCAGAAAGGCGGCAATGGGCGACTTCTCGCCGAGAATGCCGAGAAGTTCGACCTTGGTGTTCGGGAGTTCGATGAAGACGGTTTTGACGCCGTGCTCGGGCTGGTCTTCTTCTGGGGAAACCTTAGCGCCTAGGGTATCCCGATAGACTGCAGTGGCGGCTGCCAGGTCTGGCACGACGATTGCGACATGGTTCAAACGTCCGATCATGAAGTTCTGCTCCAGGTTCGAATAGTCTAGTGGTTATGTAGGGATGTTGGCGCAAAAGAGCACCTTTTTTGCGTGCCTATAACACCGTCGTCAGCACGGTGCATACTGGCTTCTTGCCCCAGGCTTGGTTGAGGGCTGCGCGAACGCCTCGCCGTACGGCCTCTGAGACCAGCTTTGGATCTTTCCGCCGCGGGCGCGGAATGCTCTCGATCGTCCCGATTACGGAATCGCGTGCGATTTCCTCTAAGGGCACGCCCCGATTGTCTATCTCCGGAAGACCTGTGAGCTTCACTTGAGGGTCGACCACCAGCTCGCCTTTTGCTGTGAGAACCACAGACACAGCGGCGATGCCCGCAAAGCTCAGCTTGCGGCGGTCACGGACCTGGCCATCGTCGGCCGAGGTTAGAATGAAGCCATCGCGATATAGACGCCCGACCGGCACATCGTCGACGATGGCAGCAGGCTTGGGCAACAGGTGCACCATTGTGCCATTGCGGGCACGGATAACGTGTTTGACCCCGAGATCCTCGGCAAGTTCGGCATGCGCCTCAAGATGACGCCCCTCCCCGTGCATCGGCACTGCGATATCCGGCTTCAACCAGCCATAGAGCTGTTCGAGTTCACCGCGCCGCGGATGACCGGACACATGCACGAGCCCGTCCTGGTCGGTGAGGATTTCGATCCCTTCGTCTGACAGAGCATTTTGAACCCGCCCCACGGCCTTCTCATTCCCAGGGATGGTTCGCGACGAAAAGATCACCCAGTCTCCGACCTTGAGCGTGATGTTTGGATGGGTGCCGGAGGCAATGCGTGCCATGGCCGCGCGGGTCTCGCCCTGACTGCCAGTGCAGAGGGCAACGACCTTGTCCGGGGCAAATTGTGCGAATGCCGTATCGTTATGAAAGCGGAGATCGGGATCGAGATAGCCGGTTGCTTGGGCGGCCTCGATGACACGATACATGGCGCGACCGACTACGACGAGCTCTCGCCCCGCGGCTCGCGCAGCCTTCGCAACTGAACCGAGGCGCGCAACGTTCGATGCGAACGTGGTGACAGCAACGCAGGCCGGTGCCTTCTTGATGAGTTTCTCTAAATTCTCGGCGACGTCGGCTTCGGAAGGCGAGACGCCCTCGCGGATTGCGTTGGTGGAGTCGCAGACCAGCGCATCGAGGCCAGATCGGCCAATCTCGCGCATGCGCTTCTCGTCGGTCGGTGGGCTGGTCAGTGGCGTCTTGTCGAGCTTCCAGTCCCCAGTGTGAAGCACGGACCCAACCGGCGTTGTGATGGCAAGCGCCGTCGGTTCGGGAATCGAATGGGACATGCAGATCAATTCGACATCAAAGGGACCGATGCGACGTTTGGCGCCGAGAGGCACGACCTCAAGCGGTAGGTCATCCGCCGCCACGCGCATATCGGCGAACTTGCCGCGCAGCATCTCGGCCGTAAAAGGCGTTGCAAAGATCGGAACATGTCCGAGCATGGGCCATAGATCGGCTACAGCGCCGTAGTGATCTTCATGCGCATGGGTGAGGACGAGGCCAGCGATATTGTGACGTTCCTCTTCGAGGAAACGGATATCGGGAAGGATGACATCAATTCCCGGTTCGTACTCACCGCCGAACGTGATCCCCATGTCGACAATGAGCCAAGTATAAGCCCCCGCCTGGCCATAGCCGTAGAGATAGAGATTCATCCCAATCTCGCCAACGCCGCCGAGCGGCACGAAGACGAGTGCGTTGGTGCCGTGCGATTTCTTTGATCCCGGTTTCTTGGATCTGTGCTTCTTTGGTGGTGATTTCTCTGGTGTCATGACATTAGCGCGCAAAGAAGACGTCGCCAGCCGTCACAGCATGCACCCCGTCTTCTGTCTTCAGCCGAAGCGAACCGTCTTGATTGAGCCCGGCATAGGTGCCCTCGACTTGCGTTTCGTTAATGCGCAGGACGAGGCGTCGCCCCATGGGGCCGGCGCGATCGAGCCAGGCGCGTCGAATTGTCGGAAAACTTGCCCCTTCGTTCCAGCGCTGCAGCCATTCATGGGTGGTCGCTGCCAGAACCTCAAGCGCCGCTGCGGGGGTCACAGTGAGCCCATAGGCATCAAGGCTGATCGCTGGTTGCGGCAAGTTTTCAGGATGGTTCGCAAGGTTGAGCCCCGTGCCAACGACCACGACTGTGCCCTTCTCGTTCGGGTTGGCCAGGTTCTCTAGGAGCATCCCGGCAATTTTCTCCTCATCCAGCAGCACGTCGTTTGGCCATTTTAAAAGAAGTTTTGAGCGCCCTTCATAGACAATGAGCTTGGAGGTCGTCTCGTAGGTAATGATGCCTGCAACAAGCGCGAGCTGGCTTGCCGTTTGGAGCGGACAGTTGAGGCGGATGAGAAGACTGGCAAACAGATTGCCGACCTTCGATGTCCACTCGCGTCCAGCGCGTCCACGGCCTTTCGACTGGCGTGCAGACCAAATCCACAACGGCCCCGGCTCGCCCATGTCGGCGCGGCGCTTCGCTTCAGCATTGGTCGAATCGATCGTGTCGAGTCGCACAAGCCTGTATCCGGCGGGCATCTTGGGCGTGGTGGACTTAAATTGGCTCATTCAGATTAGCGATAATGGTTTAGGCCCACGTGGCGATCGAATCGCGGGCCTGTGTAAATGATTGGCGTGTTCAAAAAAGCGATTTGGCGGCGGTTGCCGCAGCCGCCACGAGGGGCGATGGATAAAGGAAGAAAAACATAATCAACAGGCCACTGACTGTCAGTACGGCGCCAAGGACTCCTGGCATGGGCTCGAAGCCAGCCGCAGGCTCATCGAAATACATGAGCTTCACGATGCGCAAATAGTAGAACGCACCCACGACGCTCAACAGCACGCCAATGACGGCGAGCGGGTAGAGCCCTGCCTCAATAGCTGCGAGAAAGACGTAGAACTTCGCAAAGAAACCAGCCAGCGGTGGAATGCCCGCAAGGGAGAACAGAAGAACTGCGAGGGCGAGTGCCATGAGCGGTTTTGTGCGCGACAACCCTGCAAGCTGAGCGATGTCTTCGACCATCTTGCCGTCGCGGCGGAGCGAGAGAACCACGGCGAAGGTGCCAAGCGTCATGACGAGATAAATGGCCAGATAGACGATGACACCCTGGACTCCCTGCTCTGTCCCGGCTGCCAGGCCAACCAGCGCAAAGCCCATATGGCCGATCGAGCTATAGGCCATCAGACGCTTGATGTTGCGTTGGCCGATCGCGGCAAAGGCACCAAGGCCCATCGAGGCGATAGAAAGAAAAATAACGATCTGTTGCCATTGATCGGTGACTGCTGGGAACGCCGTGATGACCACGCGAACGAAGAGTGCCATGGCGGCAATTTTCGGTGCGGCGGCAAAAAATGCCGTCACGGGCGTGGGGGCGCCTTCATAGACATCAGGCGTCCACATGTGGAATGGGACGGCGGAGATCTTGAACGCAAAACCTGTGAGCAAAAATACAAGGCCAAAAATCAAACCGATATTGGCGCCCGATGGCTGAACAGCATTTGCGATCTGTGTGAACTCCGTGGAACCCGTGAAGCCATAAATCAGAGACGCGCCGTAGAGGAGCATGCCTGACGACAACGCACCAAGAACGAAATATTTCAAACCCGCTTCGGACGAGCGCGAGGAGTCGCGCTTGAAGGCTGCAACGACGTAGAGCGACAGGCTCTGCAGTTCGAGCCCCACATAAAGTGCCATGAGATCATGGGCCGAGATCATCATCAGCATGCCCGTTGTGGCAAAGAGCACGAGCACTGGATATTCAAACTTGATGCCGCCGTCATCACGCCAAAAGTCCCGCGACATGATCAGGGCGACAGCGGCGCCAAAAAGCGCCAGAAGTTTCAACATGCGTGCATAAGGGTCGGCGATAAAGCTGCCGCTGAAGGCGGTCACCGTGCCCTCGCCCATGGCAACGAAGATGCCTGAGAGAACGAGCACGGCAGCAGATAGCCAGAGCACCAGTTCGCCGCGGTCTTCGCGACCTCCGACCCCGAGCATCAGGAGGGCCATACCACCGATAGCCAGGGTGAGCTCGGGAAGAAGGGCAGCGAAACTGAGTTGCTCGGTCATTGCGGTCTCGCTCACGGCGCCAGCGCCATGCGCGCCTGTTCGGCGGCGGCGAGGTTCGCTTTGAAATC